>ERZ1027059.684-NODE-684-length-11217-cov-7.836768_pt1 | contig 11217 bp, 12 predicted proteins | sample MGYA00519425_ERZ1027059 | MGnify/ENA primary metagenome ERZ1027059 (study PRJEB26926, sample SAMN06164566) | human gut metagenome | biome: ENVO:00009003; feature: ENVO:2100002; material: ENVO:00002003 | host: Homo sapiens | place: USA | collected 2012 ... | reverse complement strand
TTGTTTTTTTCGGGATGCAGCCTTTTCTTTTGTTTTTTTTACAGCGCCTTTTTCTTATACTCGAAAGGAGTTGATTACAATTAGTGAGGATAATTTGTCACTAGAGCTTGCTCAACAAACAAGTGAGTTTACTTATGTTCACATGTGCACAATACCCAGTTTTATGCAATCAGTCCGCGCTGTATTCTGCGATGTAAGGCAGATTGCGGTACTTCTCGCCGCAGTCGAGCCCGTAGCCTATCACGAAATAATCCGGAATGGTGAACAGCGTGGTATCTGCCTTGAAATCCACCACGCGCCTTGACGGCTTGTCCAATAGCGTGACGACTTCCAGTGAAAGCGGATTTCTCGTTTTAAGCTTCTCGACAACGGCTTTCAGAGTTCTTCCGGTGTCGATTATATCCTCAACGATGATAACGTGGTAGCCGCTGATATCCTGGGTGATATCCTTGGTTATCGTTACTTCCCCGCAGGACTCGGTGCCCTCATAGTAGCTTTTAGCGCACATGAAGCCTACCTCGCAGGGGATTTTCACCGCACGGCAGAAATCTGCCATGAAAATGAACGCCCCGTTAAGAATGCTGACCAACAGCAGCGGCTTTCCCTGGTATTTTTCGCTTACTTCCCTGCCGACCTCTGCGACGCGCGCTTTTATTTCCTCTTCCGTGAATATCACGCGTTTGATGTTTTTTGTCAGATCACTGCTCAAAATACTTCCTCCCCATTGGCTGAATATAATATAAATATATTATAGCGCATACCCGGACATTTTTCAAGGGCTTTCGACAAAATTAACAAAATTCGTGCGGAATATCGCCTGATCAGACCCTGTACACCCAGTTTTCCTTTCTGGGCTTGGGTGCGGGAGGCTCATTCGCGGGGTAGCCGATAATGCAGTTGCCGATGCCCTCGTAATCACCAGTTATCCCAAGCTTTGTGAGAATTTCCTTTCCCTCCGGCGTCTGGAAAACTTCCTTTGCGCGGTGTATCCAGCATGCGCCAAGTCCTGCGGCATGCGCGGCATTAAGCAGATTGCCCATGACAAGGCTGCCGTCGTAGAGGTAAGTGCCAACGCTCTTGTCCGCGAGCACAACAAGGACCACGGGCGCGCCGTAGAACGGGTCGATCTTCGCGCCCATCACTGCCGCATTCAGCCCGGACAGCTTGTCGCGAACCGCCTTATCCGTGACTTCAATGATGATCGGCGACTGACGGTTCATTCCGGTGGGAGCGCAGGTCCCTGCGGTGATTATGTCGTCGATTAGTTCCTGCGGGGGCATTTCAGGCTTGTATGCCTTGACGCTGGTGCGTGTTGTGAATATTTTCAGTGCTTCATTCATGATGAACACTCCTTTCATTGCTTCTAGTCCGATTATACCACCATTGCCGGGAGTTGTCAATGGTCACCTGTTTTTCAGAAAAACGTTTTCCGGCGCTGACTGCAGTTTTTTCCGTTTACTACTTGACAAATCCGAAAAAATAGTGTAGAATATTAATGTTGATTTTACATATGGAGACGTATCGAAGTGGTCATAACGGGGCTGACTCGAAATCAGTTAGGGCTTACGCCCCCGCGAGTTCGAATCTCGCCGTCTCCGCCATAACGCCAGAGAACCGCATTGCAATGCGGTTCTTTTGTTTTTATCCCCTGCTGTCCAACGTGGCTGCAGTCCACGCCGCCGTGTTTTTACAGTTCAACAGGCTATTCTGCCGCGCTGTCAGCTTTCACAGCGATATAATGCGGACGGGTGTAGGTAGCGCTTATTGCGTCGAAATCGAAAATATAGGATATACCGCTGTCATTATCGGTAATTGTGCATGCCGTCCCGTCAACTGAATGGTTCTCTGAAAGCATGGCTGTTGCCCCGGTCTGGACGCCGTTTACCGCAGAATAATCCCCCATCAGCTGCGGATACATCGCCCCGTCCTTTATCGCATCTCCCGCTGATTTGCGGTAAGTCTGCCCATTGCACCGTACAGCGAACGGTAACGTTCCTGATCCAGCAGACGCTGCTCCGGACTTCCCGGCAGGAATATCTCACCCGCTTCATCTATCGGCACACTCTTACGGAAAGCCGCGCTGTGCAGATAATTCAGCGCCTTGTTCCGGGCTATAGTGAACAGCCACGTCCGGAATTTTGCATTCTCGCTGAATAACGGGCGTTTCACTGCAAGCGCCACAAACGTGTCCTCCGCGAGTTCCTCCGCGATATCAGCACTCCTTACGTACTGCATAAGAAAGAATATCAGACTGTCCTTATACAGTCCGACCACCTGTTCCAGCCCGTAATCGTCCCCTGCAAGAAACCGCCTGTACGCCTCTGCGCCATTATCCATTCTGCCGCCTCCTTTCGTATAATTACCCTTTCACTTAATTAAACAAACGAAAGAGAGAAATATTTCGCCTGGCAGAGAAAAAATTGAAAGGCAACAGACGACTTTCTTCGTCCGTCTTTGATGGAAAGCTCTTATATAAATTAAGATGTACGACTATACTGTTCAAATATGATGAAATAAACCGGCAAAAGAAAAACCGCTCAACCTTAACGGTTAAGCGGTTTTCTGTTGGCACGCCAGGAGGGATTCGAACCCCCGACCCTCTGGTTCGTAGTTATTCAAATTCATTTTAGCCACATTCTTACAGGTCACGAATTTGGCTTTGTAATGCGGTATAAGAACTTTTGCGCACATTATCACATCTATCGAAAACAAAGAGTTTTTGAGAGAATGGCGCACTAATGGCGCACTCATTTTATTTTTCAGAAATCAAAAATCATGGAGACAATGGTATGGCAACACAAAAAATCATTAACGGAATAGTATACGAAGAGCATGGAGACAGCTTGTTCTATCCTGCATTTGCTGACTGTCAGCAGACTGAACTTACGCTCTGGGGACATCAAGCAGTGGAACTTATGGAGGAAATTGATCCTTACACGCTTGATATTATAAACATAAGCGGATTAGGGAAAACAATCTGGACTGAAATCAGTAATTCAGTTGAACAAGCATATAAACGCGAATACGAAAGACTTATGAGCCGCTCCTCTCCAGAAGAACAACTCTCACGAGAGTATGAATATCGAGGATTCGCACAACGTATTGCTTGGGAACATCTCCGAACTTGTGTAATGTGGCTGGCTGCCGCAGTAAGAGAATGCGGCTCAGTTGCTGAAGCTGCAAAGCTGACGTTGTTCTGTGAATAAGCATGAACCGGCGCACTAATGGGAATGCGCCGGTTTATTATTGATTACTTTTCTAAGTTATTTTAGAAATACTTCGAATATGTCAGCGTATCATTGTCAGTCCGGATATCTTCAAGAGAATAACCGCACTTTTCATAAAGGTTTCTGGCTGGAATATTATCCTGTGTCGTATGTATTCTGATGCACGACTTACCCGCATTCCGCAGAAATTCCTCAGCGTATCGCACAGCATAGTTACCCGCACCCTTTCGCTGAAAAGATGGCAAGACAGAGAGCATTGATATCCACCCAGTTTCGTCGCAGCTTTCAAGCCCGTTTACTTTCAAGTACGTGCACGGAACAGCGCCATTGCAGATAAGGAAATGCTTTTCGTCGGGGTCGTTCGCCGAAAGCAAGCCGCACCATTCTCTGTATATAATCACCCTGCTGTGAAGCGCTTTTGCATTGCTATTGAAAATTGCCGCTATGTACTGCGCGGCGGTTTTGCCGCAGGCTTCGGTAACATTAAAAGTTGGAAGCGCCTTTTCAAACATCAGCTGCCCATCGTTTATCAGTTTGTTAAAGCCCTGATACGGACGTTCGGTAAATCCTGCCTTTGCCTGAAAATCAAGCGATACCGCATTCTCAGGTTCTACATAGCACCTTAGCGTACCGCACCATTTATCGCACAGGACGCGCTCGGTAAACCCCAGCATTTTCATTGCAATATGCCTGCGGCGGTATTCTGGAACAACGAACAGGTCGCCGTAATACCACAGGCTTTTGTCCTCTCTGTTTTGCAGGCAGAATAATCTTCCCACTACATCGCCAGCCTCGTTCTGTGCGATGACATTGAAGCAGTCAGTTTCTGTCTTTCCGCTGAATGCAAAATGTACGATCCCGTCGTACTGTTCGGGGGCGTTCCATTGCGCCTGCGCTATTTTTCGGGCGGTTTCCAGGTCGATAAATTCTCTTACAGAAAGAGAAATCGCTTCGTCTGGAATAGCCTTTTCGTATATTTGCTGACCGTTTTCAGAGCTTATTTTGCCTGTTCCGATGAAGCCCATAGCTTCCCAGAACGGTTTTCCCGTGACGGGGTCGGCGGTGAGATACATTTTCTTTGCGCCGTCTTTTCTGAACATAGCCTGCAAATGCAGGAACATCTCCCTGCCGCAGCCTTTTCCTCTGCACTCGGGAACGACGTAGAATTCCACTATGCAGCCCCTGCCCTCTTTTGTTAAGCCCTTATCGCCCGAGAAGTCTATCCTGCCAAAAAAGAAGCCTGCGGCAATACCATCAGAATAGAACATGTTGAGATACTTGCCGCGCTCGGACTGCTTTTCGATTATCCTGTCCGTCCATTTTCTAAGCATTTCGGGGTCGGTGGTGCGGTTCTGATGCTCATCGAGTTCCTTTGCATACTGCTGCATTAGGCGGTGAAATTCGCTGCGGTTTTCTTCGGTAACGCCGATAAAATTCAAATCGCTCATGTATTCTCCTTTATAACAAAAAAATGTCCCCGATAACGGGAACACTTGAATTTCACCATTCGATTTACCGTGATATTGAGTGCACAGGTGTGAATGATATATTCCCGCTACGGTTTGTGGTTGTTTTCATATCATTCACCTGCCTTTCAAAGTAGTTATATTATAGCATTATTTTCTTTGGATGTCAAGCAGTCTTTCTATTTCTGTCAGGAGCTTTTCTTTCATTTCGGATAATTCGGATTCTGTTGGTTTGTTTTCATCACTATACATCTTCTCCATAGGATACCACCAAACCGGCCCCTTCCCGTTGTTGCCGTAGTTTTCAATATCCCCGCTTCGCCTGGGGAACAGGTGCCAATGGAGGTGAGTATCGCCGTTTCCTAATAATTCGTAGTTCATTTTCTCGGCTCCAAAAGCATTGGAAACCGCTTCTGCAACAATAGACATTTCCTCTAAAAACTTCATCTTCTGTGAATGATCGAGCTGGAACAATTCAGTCTTGTGTTCCTTGCAGAGAAACAGGGTATAACCCTTAAAATGCTGATTATCTCCAATGACCACATATCCTGTTTCAAGTTCCTTTACAAAATACGGGTTGGTACCCTGAGTTATCATTTTAATCCTGTCACAAATAAAGCACATACTTTTCCCCCACAATTCACAGCAAAGCCAGCAGCTCTGTTAAATTATTCACTTCAAAATCAGCCTTTTCGCTCTCATTGGTGATCGTCCAATACTTACCGAAGCCCTGCTTTACCCAGATCGTCGCCATACCCATTTTCTTAGCAGGAATAATATCGTTATCGATTCTGTCGCCAATCATCACTGCTCCATCCGGGCTGCACATTGAGCGTTCAAGCGCTATTTTAAAAATCTTTTTATCGGGCTTTGCAACACCCTCCTCAGCGGAAGCTATTACAAGCTGTATGTATTTCATAAGTCCACAGTTTTCAAGGCGTTTTTGTGTGCCCGCTGCCTGATTTGCAATAACACCGATATTGTATCCTCTTTCGCAAAGAGACCTGAGTACGCTTTCGGTATCATCATATAACTTTTCATCCTCAAGATGCCAAGGTGTTTTAGTAAGGCCGAAAAAACGCAGTGCTTCAATATCTCCCTTTAGATTTTTCTTTGAAAAGAACATACGCTTTTCATTGAACTCTTCAAAGGTAATATTTGTCCCTGCAATGGCATCTTGTATGCGATGGTTGTAGCAATCAGTTTCATCAACAAGCGTTGATCCAACATCGAAGAAAAGCCATTTAATGTTATTTAGCATACTGCTTCCTCACTGTTTCTTTGCAAAATCTGAACCGCGTATTCTTAATTAATGAAGTTTCTGATTTCTTTGCTTATCTCCTCAAACTCATAATCATGGACATAATGAGGACAGTCTAATTCAATATAGTCGGCGTTGTCAGAACCCGAAATATATTCTTCGGGAATGCTTCTCCACTTTTCTTTAGTAAAACCTGTTCCACCCGAACCGTCAGAGATAAATAATAACATAGGCACCTGCGGAATGCCGTTTTTCTTTACAGCATTCGCATTATCTTTTACAACTTTGGCTTCGTTTATCATCGTTACGGTTGCCGTCCTTTGATAGAATAAAGCTCTGTATATTTCTTTTTCCTTGTCAGACAGAGTTCCATATTTGATGGCGTCGCTATCTGCAAGACCGGGAATCCATCTTGTAATGCCTAATGCAACGCCATACTGCCCTAGCCTCAGTATAGGAATGCTGATATTCATTTCATCATAATATCCCGGCACAGCCATATCCAGCCCGACAATTGCCTCGACCTCTTCCGGGTATTTCTGCGCCCAGTATAAAGCCTCTAACCCCGACATTGAATGTGGGCAAAGCACATACGGACCTTCAGCATCTGCTTTTTTCAGTGCCATTCTGGTTTCGCTTAATATTGTGTCTATATCTCTGGCTTCATCTACAACATCGCTGAAACCGTAGCCGAACTTTTCCACTACCACGATTTTATACTCACTGAACAGCAGCGAATACAGTGACTTGAAATCCAATATCGGCGAGCAGGTTCCGCCTCCGGACATGAATACAAGAGTTTTGTCGCCACTGCCTTCCGTATATACGCTCATATTGTGACCGTTGACTTCAACCAATTCGCCTAACGGAGTTAGCAGGTCTTTTTCATTGGAACTGCATATTTTATGATGAACGAAAGAAACTACCACAAATAATACGATGATTGTGACAATTATTAGGATGACTTTTAATGTTTTGTTCAATACTTTTTTCATGCAATATAATTACCTCAATTGTTTTAAAACGGTCTATTCTTTTCAAATGGTATCAAATAGTATATCCAATATCATTATATCACATGTTTCTGGAGATTTCAATATAAAAACAAATTCTCTGCGTCCATAAAAAAGTATTTGGTATCTTCTTTGCATATTACAAAGTTATGATAGGCAATTATAATTCACAAAAAGTATATCCGAAATTTGTAATGAAAGTAACAAAAAACGAAGTCGAATGCTCTCGAACAATATTGACATTTACAAATATATGTGTTACTATTTAAGAAATACTATTTATAAAAAACAGTTTTTAGAAAGGTGTAAAATAACATGATTAGCAAAATTAAACTCGATGGAATTGCAACTTATACGGAACCTGTTGAAATATCTTTGAAAAAAATCAACTATTTTTTTGGAGGAAACGGGACCGGAAAAACCACTATATCCAAAATATTAAGAGGCGATTATGGCAAAGATATTTCAAGCCAATCTGTGGATCATAATGATTCAAGCGAACCAAATATAATGGTGTTCAACAGAAACTTCATAAATGACAGCATTGAAATGAGTTCTAAATTAAAGGGTGTCTTTACTTTAGGTGAAGATGCAATAAAATTTCAAAAAGATATATATGAACTCACTGGTACAATCAAAGGTTATGGCACAAAATTAGATGGTTTAAAAACAGTAAAAAATAGACTGGAAAATGATATAAATAAGCAGATCAAAGAACTAAACAATATGTGTTGGACAATAAAGCAAAAATTAGAGAAAACATTTCCTGAAACAGTAAGTGGCTACGGAAATAGTAAGGCAAAATTTGTCGAGAAATGCAAAAAAGTATTACTAAATTATGAACATGAGGACATTCCGCCACTAGAGCAGCTTCAAAAAGAATATATCGCCCTCTTTAATTCTTCCCGCACCCAGATAGCTCAAATTCCCGAACTAGATGTCAGCTTAGTTCCCCAGCTTGAGAAAACTTCAATATTAGAAGAAATAATTATTGGTAATTCAAATCTACAAATTGGTGGATTAATTACTCAGCTTAAATCCGGTGATTGGGTAAAACACGGAATTGATTTCGCTCATAACTCTAATGGAAAGTGTCCGTATTGCCAACAGAATATGACAGAGGAAATACAGCATGAGATAGAAGTGTATTTTGACGAAACCTACAAAATCAAATGTGAACAGCTCTACAAATACCAGCAAGCATATTTGAAGTTCAAAGAAACTCTTGAAAGTTATGGAGCACTAATTCCGGACAAAGATGGTCTCATTGATTACACAATTTTGCGAAATATGATTCAAGTACTGAGTACTGAGCTAGAAAGAAATCTTGTAAAAATCAATCAAAAAGTTCATTTCCCTTCTCAGCAGATTATTCTTTTCTCAATAAACAATTATCTAAATGGCATTCAGGAAGAAATACATAATATCAACGCCAGAATTGCTCAATGGAATGTTTCTCTTCTAGATAAAATGGTTAAAGAAAAATGCAAAGATAAGCTTATTTTTCACTATTTGGTTGATTTGAAACAAACTATTATAAATGCTTATACACAAATTAGTAATAATCAAAAAGGCTTGGATAAAATTAACGAAACAATTAATCAATTAGAAGCCAAAAAACAAAAAATCAATGAACAAATAACCGAAATAACGGTAAGAATTACCAGTGTAAAACCAACCGTTATTGAGATAAATAAAATGCTAAAAAGCTTTGATTTTGAAAGCTTTGAACTTGCTGAAAATGCTTCGCAAGAAGGTACCTATAAAATTATCAGACCTTCTGATAAATCCGATGTTGAAGATACCTTGAGCGAGGGTGAAGCAAATTTTATTTCATTTCTGTACTTCTATTACATATGCCTTGGCAGCCTGAACCAAAATGAAACACAACGTGACAAAATAATAGTAATAGATGACCCTATCTCATGCATGGACAGTAATGTATTATATATTGTTTCAACACTCGTAAAAGACCTTTTAACAAGGTGCAGAAACAACGAAGACAAAATATGCCAAATGATTATTCTGACGCATAACGCCTATTTTCATAAAGAAGTAACATACTGGGGAAGCCGTGATACATTATCCAATAGCATAGTGGCATATTTTGTAATAAGGAAAAATAATAACATCAGTCATATTGAAGAATGTTCAAATAATCCAATAACAAGCACCTATGAATTATTGTGGGACGATATAAAAAATCACCAATCCTCTGCAAACACAATATGCAACACTATGCGAAGAATCCTTGAGCATTATTTCAAAGTTATCGGGAAAACCAATTATGAAACTTGTGTTGATAAGCTTCAAGGCTCCGATAAACTGATAGGCAAATCATTGATATCTCTAATAAACGATGGTTCACATTCAATATTTGACGACTATACTGCAAGATTATCGACAGATGATGTTGAACCATATTATAGTGTATTTAAACAAATTTTTAGTGAAATGGGGCAAATCGAACATTACAATATGATGATGGGAATAAATGTGACATGATGTCACACTCCCACTTGCTTCAATCTTCAAGGAATTAATTAAATATGGTTCCTTTCTGAAATAATAAAACATAAAATATTGGTGCGACATGGTGTCGCACCAATTCAGTCTGTCGAAAAAGTCCAGCGAAAGCTGGGATTTATTTCGTAAATATGGTATAATAAAAAAGGGTGATAAAATGTTGAGCAGAGAACAAAAAGAAAGAAGTCAGAGTGAAATAATCTGCATAGACGACCTGGCACCGAGAGATCATCTGCTGCGAATAATAGACGAAACGGTGGACTTCACGAAGATATACGACATAGTAGGAAAGCTGTACAGCGCAGACAAGGGCAGACCGAGCACGGATCCGGGGGTGCTGTTCAAAGCGGCAATAATACAGCATATTTACGGTATTCCATCGCTAAGGAGAACTGCCGAGGAAATCAGCCTGAACATAGCGTACCGTTGGTTCCTTGGGTATTCGCTGACTGAGAAAACTCCGCATTTCTCAACATTCAGCTATAACTTCAGCCACAGGTTTACGGAAGATATGGTGCAGCAAATTTTCGACTGGATACTCAACGAGATAAACGACGCAGGGTATCTTTCACCCGAGGCAGTATTCATTGACAGGACACACATCAAGGCTAACGCAAACATGAATAAAGCCATTCGCAGAGCCGTTCCGGAGGCTTCCAAAATCTACAGCGAACAGCTGCTGGACGATATAAACAAGGACCGTGAAACCACGGCAAGAAACCGTTTGACGGTGGAAACCCACCCAAAGAGAAAGTAATAACTGAATCCAAAACCGACCCGGAATGCGGAGTTTTCCACAAAGGCGAGCATAAGAAATGCTTTGCTTATGCCGCGCAGACTGCCTGCGGCAAGAATGGGTATGTTCTTGATGCGACAGTCAATGCAGGTAATGTTCACGATAGCGTTGCATTCGACGGGCTGTACGAAAGACTGAAAAAGCGCTTTGCAATGCGATATGTCGTTGCTGTCGCAGGCTACAAGACTCCTTGGATCTGCAAGCTGGTCATAGACGACGGTAAAATTCCGGTTCTGTCTTACAAGCGCCCAATGGGCAAGGATGGATTTTTCAGACCTTACGAGTACATTTACGAAGAGCATTTTGACTGCGTTCTCTGCCCCGAAAACCATGTTTTAAGCTATTCTACAACCAATCGCGACGGATACCGTGAATTTAAAAGCAAGCCCTACATATGCGAAAGCTGCCCCTCCCGCAGCAAATGCACGAACAATTCCAAATGCGAAAAAACTATTCTAAAGCGCCTCTGGAGCGACTACCTCGAGCTAGCTGAAGACTACCGACATGCTCCGGAGCTCCGCAGGCTTTACGACCGCCGCAAAGAAACAATTGAACGTGTTTTCGTTGACGCAAAAGAAAAACACTCAATGAGATTTACATTTTCCCGTGGCTTAACTCGTGTCACTAACCGGGTCAGGCTTAAGTTTGCTGCCATGAATCTTAAAAAGTATGTACTGCATACGCGGTTATACTGTTTTTTCTTGCATTTCTTGTCACACTTTTCGGCTTTCGGTTTCCTCGCTGCCTAATATTTATAAAGCCATCTTTCTTTTTTCTGCGAAAGATGGCTTTTTCGACAGACTGTATTGGTGCGACATAGTGTCGCACCAATTCTATGTACAGCTTTAACTTTATTGCTCATTTTCTTTATAAAGGAAAGCCTCCTCGTAAGGCTGTATGCCTTACGAGGAGGTGCAACACGATGTTG
>ERZ1027059.680-NODE-680-length-11264-cov-10.035953_pt1 | contig 11264 bp, 6 predicted proteins | sample MGYA00519425_ERZ1027059 | MGnify/ENA primary metagenome ERZ1027059 (study PRJEB26926, sample SAMN06164566) | human gut metagenome | biome: ENVO:00009003; feature: ENVO:2100002; material: ENVO:00002003 | host: Homo sapiens | place: USA | collected 2012 ... | reverse complement strand
ATCCTATATTTATTATACGCCATATAAATAAATTTGTCAATAGAGAAATCTGAAAAACAGCGCCCAATATAGAATTGATAGATTAAAACGACATCTCATAATCGCCGAAATCAATCGTTAACGACCGTTCTTCAAGCAAGTCAGCGTACTGAACCGCCGCGTCCAGGTGCGACACGATGTCGCACCCAAATTCATCCGGGAGCCTTTCAGATTCCACGCCGGACTGCCCGATGATATAATAACTTATCTCAGCATGGACAGTATCGCCATGGCCGAAATCCCTGTCAAACTGACCGAGGATTCCAAGCTCATCAAGCTCGTCAGCGCTCTCTACATACGCTCCGGTAACGTAAATCTCCGAATCCAGAGAAACAACGCTGAAAGTGTATGAGTGGCTTTGTAAACCGAGCTTCTCTATAAGTTCTGAAAGTTCGGATTTTTCATCTTTAGGAATTTCGGTCGGCTCCGCAGCGCTGAATGCTTCGTTGATTTCTGCTTCCAGGCGGTCAGCTTCCTCACGCTTTGTCTGGAGCTTCTGCATCAGAAAAGACTTGATATTGTCAAAACCGCGCTGGCTGAAAGCAATGTACTGTGACCCGCTGACGTTTACAAAACGAATAAACTGATAGCCTCCGGTATTCTTCAGGTAATTTAAATACGCCTCGAAATACTGTTGCTATATATAACAAAACCGCGGTCCTTGATTTCAGAATCGCGGTTTCCAAATAGCCCGGACATATCATTATACTCATCATATTCACAGTCAGAAACAGCTGCCGGAACGCCAGCACCATGAAATCTCATAAGCGAATACGCCGCGCCAAGCGGAATTTTGCTGATTTCGCTCAGCTTGAACTGCTTTCCTTTTTCGTGACGTGTTATTGTGTCCCTGTCAAAGTCGATATCGTATGTTTCCTTGTCACTCTGCTCATCATAAGCATAATCGGCAAGTTCGATCCGTTTGTTTCCGTCAAGATTCATGAGTGCACCGTATGGGTGTTCGTCGGAATACAAGGCGGTGAGGAATGACTTCAAGTCAATAGCGTCATTGGAATAACAGCGTTCCTCATCGTACTGATTTATGCAGAATTCAATGCTCATAATCACATCTCCATTTCTTCGTTTTCGTCGTCGGAATAATCGCTCATGACCGCTTCATCATGCGGTTTGTCGGCAACCTCCAGTTCGGCGTTTATCTGAGCCTGGCGTTCCAGACCGGCACGGAGCTGTTCCTCATACTGGAACGGCTTGCCGTATTGCTCCTTTGCGTTTGAAAGCTGCTTTTTTGCCTGCTCCAGCTCAGCATTAAGTCCGTGGATCTGCTCCGGAATGCGCTCATACAGATTGCACAGCCTGGTCACACCGCCAAGCCCGCTCATCGAGTAATCGCAGGTGTAATGTCCGTTCGCCTTTAGCGACAGTGACACTAGAGCGCCCTTGTGCAGCATCATGATTTTGAAATCGTTCAGTTTGCCGATTTCCCTCGGCTTATATTCCTGATAATCATCGGACATCATGTATTTTGTAACCAGCGCCGCCAGCTCGTCGCCGGCTTTGGAGCGCTCAACATAAGTCCTGCCGCAAAGCGTCATGCGGAAGTTATCTTCCGTTATCGGCGGCGCTGCGGAAATCAGCTCGATATCCTTTTTCGTCCACTCGATCATTTTTTCTTTCCGGGAAATCAAGTCCGGATATCTATTGCTGATATCGTATTCGAACGAACGCTGCTGTTGATAATAATTCGCCTGCAGCAATTTCAGACGGTTCACCTCGTTGTCCACCGTCATTTTCTCGGCTATCAGGGGATTGCCGGTCGTTGCGGCTTTCATTTCAGCAAACGTCAGCGCGGTGTCATCAATGTCTTCGCAGGTTCGCGCGGCTGGCTTGCCGGACATTATCTGCGAGATTATCTGCTGTTTCTTCTCAAGAATCTGCCAGCGGTAATTATCGAAGGTGCCTTTTGTTGAGTAGTACCCGATGTAGACCTCGGAATTTTCATTGCCCTGGCGTATTCCGCGGCCGTTCCTCTGTTCGATATCCGAGGGACGATATGGGGCATCAAGGTGGTGCAGGGCGGAGAGCTTCCGCTGTATATTCACGCCGGTTCCGAGCTTTCCGGTCGAGCCGATGATTATCTTTATTTCGGCATTATTCACCTTTTCAAACATGGCAAGGCGCTGTTTGTCGTTGGCGGCGTCATGCACGAAAGCTATTTCATTTTCGGTGAATTCGCCTGACCTCACCAGTCTGTCACGAAGCGCTTGGTATACCGAGAATGCGTCCTTTTTAGGCGTATTCGTGTCGCAGAAAACCGCCTGCGCCGTGCCGGGATTTGCCTTGTTTATCTCGATTATCTTTTCAGCGCAGAGAGCGACCTTTCCGCCGTCATATTCCTCGGCTTCCGGGTCGATAATGCGAGCGTCCAGCGCGACTTTGGTCATGTAGGTGCAGACGGCGAGCATATTATCCTCGTCCGGCTGTACCATTTTTGCTTCGATTCTGCGTGCGCGCTCGATTCCAGCATCGGTCTGCAATTCCTGATCCGGAGACTTTTCGCAGATTATCATTTCCGGTTTTCCGTTCTGGATCGCCGGAAGTTTGAGGTTCATATCAGCCGTCTTTGCAATGTCGAACACCTCGCCGAACAGATTGCAAAGTTCGTTGAGATTGACGAAATTAGAAAATCTCGTCCGCGGACGGAATCCGTCGCCGCTGGGCTTGACCTCGATAGACTGGGTAATCACGCCGAAAACGGAAGCCCAGTTGTCAAAGTAGCCGATATTCATATCGTCCAGCGTCTGCTTCTGGAGGAGGTACTGCCACACAAACAGTTCGGTTATGGAATTGCTGATCGGCGTTCCCGTGGCGAAAACCACACCGCCGCCGTTATGAAGCTCCTGCAAATAGCGGCACTTCATCTCCATATCGAACGCTTTCTGTGAATTTGCACTTGCGTTCACGCCGGCGACATTGTTCATCTTGGAGAAAACGGCGAGGTTCTTGTAGTTATGCGCCTCGTCCACAAAAAGAAAATCACATCCGAGTTCCTCGAATGTGATGAAATCGTCTTTCTTGAATGCGGCGCGCATTTTCTCGATTTTCTTTTCGATCTGCTTGCGCTGGCGCTCCAGAGCCTTGACGGTGAAGCGCTCGCCCTTATCTGCTTTCGCCGCCTGTATCGCACTGGAGATTTCGGTCAGCTTCTCATCATACATAGCCTCCTGACGTTCAAGGGACAGCGGCATTTTTTCAAACTGCGACTGCGGAATGACAATCGCGTCGAAATTTCCGACGGATATCTTTGAAAGAAACCGCCGCCGCTGTGATTTTTCCATGTCTTTTGATGTGGCTACGAGTATTTTGGCTTCCGGGAAGAACCGCTGTAATTCCTCGCCGAACTGCGCCACGACTGCATTCGGCACGACATACATCGGCTTGGTGCAGGCTCCTATGGATTTGAGGTACATTCCCGCCGCGCCCATTGCCGCCGTCTTTCCTGCGCCGACTTCGTGCGCCATCATGCAGGTTCCGGTGGCGGCAATTCTCGCGATAACGTTTTTCTGGTGAGGGCGCAGGGTAAGGTTCGGATTCATGCCGGGAATCGTGATATAATCGCCGTTGTAAGTCCTCGGCTTGATGTTGTTGAACAGCGCGTTGAAGCGGTCCTCAATGATTTGAATCCGGTCTTTATCCGCCATTACCCAGTCGTGGAACGCCTGCTCGATTTTGTCCTGGCATTCACGCGCCAGAATGGTTTCCTTTGCGTTGAATACCCTTTCTGTCCTGCCGTCCGGAAGCTCTCGGTAATCGTTCACGACAGCGCGTTTCTGGTTCAGAAGAAGCTCCGTCAGCTCATATGCGTTCAGCCGTTTTGTGCCGTAGGTTTCAGTGGAAAGCACGTCAGACATTCCGCTTGAATTGGTCACTTTCCACTGGTTCATCTCCGGCGAATAATTAACGGTTATCTCCTTTGAATAGCAGTGCATATTCGGGCGGTGCCTCTGCCATTCCGGCGTCTGGAACGTTTCGTACACGAAGTCCTGGAACATTTCCGGCTCGATGTAGATAGTTCCCACACGGAAGCCGATATCTTCGATCCCTATTCTCGGCGGCTGATTATCCAGAAGTGCGGCAGCGTTGCGCTCATAATCCGGGTCGGTTTTGGCGGCTTCCTGAGCCAAAGCCAGCTTGGTGCGGACGTGTCCGGAGAGGTATTCCTCTGCGGTTTCCCAGCCGGAATATCTGCCGCCGGTGTTCTTCGCCGGATTGCAGTAGATATGCTCGCCAAGCTCCGAAATTACCGCGTCCTTGTCCTTTCCGCAGAGCTGAGAAATGTACTCCAGGTCTACCGTCTGCTTCAGATTTATCGAGAGATGGAGCGCTTCAAGGGCGGTGTCAACGTGCGCCGGAACGCGGTCAACGTTTATTGTCCGCTGAGTGAAGATATCCGCTTTAGTAAACCGCTGTTTCCCGTCCGGGAGTTCCTCGACGTTTTCAATCGAGGTCAGCCGCGGCGCGCGGATATCGTCTGCAAATGCGCTGATATTTGTGCGGCTGTTGAGGTGTCCGTATTTCTTTACAAAGCCGTCGTATGCGTTGTTAAGGCGGCTTTGCAGCATTTTCAGCTCATCATCTGAACACCCTTTCTTCTGCGCGGCGGTCACTTCGTTCAGACGGTCGAGTATACCGCACATGGCTTTTATGCGCGGCTCTGAACTGCCTGTAAACGGCACTGCACTGCGGTTTTCCGCATAGTACAGCGAACCTCCGCTGACGTAATATGTGTACGGAGTCACGCCGTCCGGGATATCTCCGTATTCTTCTTTCGGTAATTCATCGTCTATGGTCGGCTCGGCGGAGAAATTCCCGTCAAGTCTGCCAATGGTTTCGGAAAGCCGTTCTGCGGTGTTTCCGTCAGACTTTATCGTGCGCGTATTTCCGAATCTTCCCGAAACGATTTCCGGAGTTCCAAGCACCATTTCCGGGTTCTGCCGGAAGTACCTGTTTTCCTGAAATACGCTTGCTTCGCCGTAAACTCGCTCGGAACGCACCCAGTCCAGATTTCGGTCATTTTCATGCTCAAATTCGAGTTTCTGAAAGAAAAGAATATCCGTGACTGTCTGTGTTCCGGCTGTGCGGAATGCGTCCTCCGGAAGCCTTACGCCGCCGAGGAAATCCGCTTTTCCGGACAGCTCACGGCGGAACGAATCATCGTACTTATCCATAGTCCCGGCAGAGGTGATGAGCGCCATTATTCCGCCGTGCTTCAGCTTGTCGATTGACTTTGCGAAGAAATAATCGTGGATAAGGTATTCGTCGTATTCCGGGTCGTAGGGCTTGAAATCCCCGAACGGCACGTTTCCGATAATCACATCAAATGTGCCGTTTTCGAACTTCGTACGCTCAAATCCACGGTTCTGTATTTTCGCTTCCGGGTAGAGTTCCTTTGCGATACGCGCGGTCAGGCTGTCGAGTTCAACGCCGTATAAACGGCTGTTCTCCGCCATCTCTGCCGGGAGATTCCCGAAGAAATTACCCGTTCCCATTGCCGGATCTAAAATCTCACCGCCGGAAAAGCCCATGTTTCCGAGCGCAGTGTAAATGCTCTTTATGATGTACGGCTCGGTGTAAAAAGCGGTGAGTGTGCTTTCACGGGCGGCGGTGTATTCTTTGTCGGTGAGCAGGTCTTTCAGCTCGGCATATTCGCGGCTCCAGTTTTCTTTGGAGCTGTCGAATGCGTCCGCAATGCCGCCCCAGCCACTGTAATGAGCAAGTATTTCCTGCTCTTCGGCGGTCGCATGACGGTGTTCTGATTCTATTTGTTTCAGCGTTTTTATGGCTGTTACATTTGCAGAGTACTTTGCTTTCGGACCAGTGGGGTATGCAAAATTTTCGGGGAAGCGGTAGTTTTCCGGTGGCGGCGGTTTCTGGGTTAAATGAGCGCGGTTTGTTGTTTCGATTTTTGGTGCGGCTGTTTCATCAGGTGCGACATCGTGTCGCACTTCCGATTCATTTTCTTCGAGTGCGACACCGTGTCGCACCTCTGCCGGGTCGAAATACTGACGTTTGCCGTCTATTGGCTTTATGTATACAGAAACATCAGCGCTTTCTGCGGACATATCAATATACTTGCAGATACGCTCCAGCGCTTCTGAAATATCTATCGGATTATCGAAATAATCCTCCTGCGAATCGTCATTGAATAGAACAGCGCCATTCTCTGGCGAAGCAAAGAAAGTTATGTGATTGACGGTTTCGCGGAAATTGTCTTTTCGCTCATGACCGTTATTGTCAATGCCGCCTAAATAAACCTCTGAACGCTCCTCAATCTCAATGTAATCGAGATTTGCAAAGTCGATATCCAAATTGTACTTTTCGATTCTGCCAGACAGCTTTATAGTTGCGTCTTTGTGTCGCACTTCAAGCCCTTTTTCCTCATCTGAAAGGGAAATCAAATCGTCAAAGGAGAGGTGCTTGAGAGCAAGCTCGTTCATCTCGTCCAGAGAATTGTACTGTTCCTCCCGAACGATACTGCCGCCGAATTCTGTGATTATTCAATACTGAACAAGGTCAGCATATACGCTGATAACTGCGTCGTTTTCCTCGTCAGTTGTGTATGCGAGGTCAACGTGCGACAAGTCTTTGATTTCAGCAGTACTGCCAAATTCCTGTTCGCAGTAATCGTTGATGTACTCGGCTGCCATATTCAGCGTTTCGTCCGGAATGTCGTCCGCTGGCGGCTCTTCCATAGTGAACTCATTGTCACCGAAAAGTGTAAACTGTTCGGATTCGGTAATTACTGACGGTTTGCTGAAACTCAGCTTACTGTGCTGTTCCTCGTTGTAAAGGTACCCGAAAACCCCGGAAGTGATTTTGTCAACAGAATTGTCTTCCAAAGGTTCGCCAGAAGCAAAGAATTCTGCAATTTCTTCCTCCGGAAATCCAAGTGACGGATTGCGCCCGGTATGAGTAGAAATCTCGTTCATCAGTTCGGAAACAGAATCACGGCACATATCACGAAATTGGCTGTAACCTGAGCCTGCTGGGAGCTTCATTCCAGCTTCTGCGGCTTCTTTCCAGTCGTTGTACTTCCACGGAATATCTATCGCACTATGATCGATTTTCTGGAACGCTTCCTTGACGTGTGGCTTAGTGCGGACGCATTCCTCCGCATAAACAGCGAACAAATCGGCATTCAGTCTGATTGTGTAATCCAGACTGCAGGCGGTGATTTCCTTACGAATGTAGTCCAGACGGTCATTGTACAGACAGTGCGGATATTCGTAGTGAATTGCGAACCGCTGAGCGTCAAAAAGCGTCATTCGGCGGCGCGTTTCTATGTCGGATTCGGTGATGTACTTCCCGCTGTTTACCGCACTGCGGACGGCTTCGGCAACTTTCTTCCAGCCAAACCGAATAACCTGCCTATTGCTGAGGGCCAGTTCGATTCCCTTGCCGTCGTGATTGCTGAAGCTTACCGGGTCGTCATTCCGGGAACTGCCGCCGATTCCGTATTCTTTTTTCAGGAATTTTGCAAGTTCGTCATTGTTTGGAGAGTTCTCGGCAACATATTCGCTTATGCGGAATTTTCCATTTGAAAAGCCGCTTCCGCGGATAATTTCATCTTCAAGGAGCTTCTTCGCGTAATCGCTGTCCGGGCTTATTTCCTCCGGAATATCCGTAAAAACAGAGATGGTATCTGATTCGTCGTCAGATACCATCTCATTTAGTTCTTCGTCATCAGGCTCATCGAGATTTTCTGGATCTCCGTCAGATTCGCCCGGCTCCGTACTTCCGCCGCCAGCCACGCTACGCTCGTCCGCAGTGATTCCCACGCGGCTTCCTGCGCCGCCGTGTCTATCTCCGTCCGCTGGCTCACGCTCTCGGAGTAATCCCGGCTGAGGGAGGTTTTCGCCAGCAGGGAGCGCGCCGTGCTGTTCCGGGCTTTCTCCGCCTTCTTCCCGATTTCCTTCCATATCCGGAGGTACAGCCCGCTGATGTTCACCATATCCAGCGCCGTCGGGTCGAGTTCGTTCATCAGGTCCACCGCTTTGCGCTCCAGCGGAGTCATCTGCGCCCTGCCGTAATTCGTGAATTTCGGGTGGAACAGTCCGTTCTGATCTTCCTCGAATGGGATATCGTAGATGTCTTCCGCATATTCCAGCTTCATAACGCTCATATTCTTTCCTCCTTATGATTCCGTCTATCTCGCGCAGGACAGCCTGTGCGAGAGCCGCTGCGGCATTTCCTATCTCGACTATTGAAAGGTCGGAATTTATCTTAGATACATCCGATAAATCGCCGTCGCTTGGAATGCCGCACCTTGTCATGCAAATAAACTCTGCACTTGCCCGAATGAACGCTGCCGTTCTGGGGTCATTCGAGATGGCATTATTTAATTTGCTATTATAATTATATACCATATCTATATTTTTGTCAAGGCTTTTCTGCAAATAATCTTCAAAAGAAACAGCGTTTTCTGCGTTCTCGGAATTGAATTTACCGACGATTCCGTCAGCCATTCGCTCGGAGAGCTTCCACTTGGAATTGTACGCCTTTCCATAGGTCTGGCGAACATCGAAAAGGTACATGAGCCGGGTATCCGTGCGGCTTCTGAAAACCGCCGTGGAATGCTCTCCGCGCCTTATGTACCGCCCGATATTGTTCCACTGGTCGATTGTTCCGCACATTTCCGCTTTCGGGTTCTGGAGCGTAAGGAGCATTGCCTCGCAGAAATTGAGCCTCCAGAAGCTGGAGGTCATTCTGAGCGTCTGCTCCCATACCTCCGGACTGCGGAGCTGGGGAAGCCGACGGTCGTATATCTGGGCGATTTCGCTGAATCTGCTCATGGGTACCTCCGTATAATGAAAAATGGAGCAATCTATTGACTGCTCCATGGGTGTTATTTAATTGTGGATTACAAAGTGTCTGACCGATAAATGGGAATATATCGGATAGATAAATCAAGATTCAACCGAACAACGGAAATTCTTGTAAATCAATAAGGCGATTACGCATATTATTCATAAACCGGCAAATCGCATCTGCTTGTTTCTTTTCTATTAGGCTTTTAAGATTCCCCTCATCAAAGCTCATATCGCCCAGCCAATAGGCAGAAATAACTGCACACAAATAAGGATATATATCCTTTTGGAGATTTGTAAAGGGACGTACACTATCATATCCGTTTAGAAAAGCAGATAGAATATTCTGCTCTCTTTCGGAATAATCATCTTTATAGTCCATAAGCCTTGATTCAAAAACAGCCTGCATGATTACATCGTAGAACAACACATTATCGCCGCTGTTATTATAATCAAACACGCCCATTTCACTATCGTCAGTGATATACAGATTGCAAAGGCTTATATCTCCTTGTACCGCATACTGAGTTTCTTCCTTGAATACTTCTATTTTTCTTAGGTAACTTTCTGTTATTGATTCAATTTCATCGTAGAGGGACGGTTCAATTTCTCTCAGTATTTCTTTGTTCTCGGAAAATACGGATATATCGAATAATTCATTTCGTAAAAGCGGATTAAACATCACCTTATCATACACATGAAGATTCATTTTCTCTGAAACATTATGCATTTGTGCAAGCAATACGCCCGTCATACGAGCAATCTTTTCGTCAACTGCTTTTACTTCTCCGTCACAAAAATCTTCTATTGTAACAATAACATCATACCAATTAATGTGATAGTCATTTGCGTAATGTCCGTCGATATGGTATATATACGGAGTTTTTATTCCGCCCTTTGACAGTTGAACAGCAAAACGACACTGGGCTTCAATGTGTTCCTTTGTTACATTCCGTTCGTTTTTGAACCGGATAACAACAGCAGAATGCTTTTCAAAAACCACTTTGATGATAAGTCGTACTTCCTTTGAATCCTTATTCTCTTCATCATAGTTATATCGCTGTAGTTCATAAAAAGCAGTAGGGCATTCATCTATACTATATTCGTTTGCTATTTTTCTAATATCCGCTAAAGTCACTTCAAACATTATTTCACCATAAATTCCGATTTGTAGGGCTGACAAAATACCCTACTATATAAGTATACCACACACTAAAAGAAAAATCAACCATCAATTTCAGAATCCCTAATCCCAGAAAAGTACGTTCTGACCGCCGCCGAAACGACCTCCGAAATCTCCTCCGCAGTTTTACCGCCGAGATACTCCGAAATAATCTCAGCCGAAACAGCCACCATGATCGGCGGCTTCGGCTTGAGTATTTCCAAGATGACCTCCTCGGTAAGCGCACCAGCGCCGGAAAGCTCACGAATATTCCCAGAGGTGAGCTTCATTTCAGGGTGCTGTTTCAGAACATCAAGCAGGATTGCCCGTTCCTTTATTTCGCACAGGATTTCAGCGTCAGCGATACTGACCGCACCGCTGTCCAGCATGAACAGGAATTCCTGTTCCAGAGAGTTCAGCCGACCATATAATTCCGACTGTTCCGCCGTAATTTCTAGTTCCTTTTCAGCACGTTCGCCCAGTACCTCCGATACCCGTATCTGCTCCGAGAGAGTGAGCTCCGGAAAACGCTGACGGTTAGTTTCCACGATTATCCGCTTGGCGTATTCGTGCGTTATGAGTTTTCCGTCGCCTATCCGGCAGGGGACTTTCACCCACATGAGCTGTTCTGCGACAGTCCGGCGGCGGTTTCCGGACAGTATCTCATACTCGCCGTTCCCGGCGGAGCGCACCAGAAACGGCTCGGTTATGCCCATTCTTGCAATTGACGAGCTGAGTTCCGACAGGTCGCCGCCGTCCGTGAAAATCGGAGAACGCAGGGGAAGAAGCCTGTCCAGCTCGATGTTGTAGGACTTATCCTCCGGGAAGCACTTTGCGATGATTTCCTCGATGGTTTCTATTTCCGGTTCTTCTTCGTTGGAAACTGCGGTGAACCCATCGCCAGGCATTTCGGTCGGGTCATCGTCCTCGATAGGAATGTAGATAGCTTCCGGCTGGTATTCCGGTTCGGCTGGCTTCGGGGCAGGACGGATCTCCGTGCTTTCCTCGGATTCCCGTTGAGCCTTTGCGAATGCTTTCATCTTTTCAATGTTCATGCTGTCCTCCGGATCGTTATATTTGGAGCGTATCGCGGATTTAGCCCGCTGTTACGCAGATTTGGGGCGCATTTTACTGCGCCCCGGAGGTAATGTATGTGAACCCTGTGGCAGGGAGGGTTGTATAGAAAAAGGCGCTGTAAAAAAAACAAAAGAAAAGGCTGCATCCCGAAAAAAACAAGG
>ERZ1027059.651-NODE-651-length-11667-cov-6.300121_pt1 | contig 11667 bp, 11 predicted proteins | sample MGYA00519425_ERZ1027059 | MGnify/ENA primary metagenome ERZ1027059 (study PRJEB26926, sample SAMN06164566) | human gut metagenome | biome: ENVO:00009003; feature: ENVO:2100002; material: ENVO:00002003 | host: Homo sapiens | place: USA | collected 2012 ... | reverse complement strand
GCAGCGTTGCCTCTACGGACAGTCCGGTGGCACGGATGACTACGGGGTATTCTCCTTCGGGCAGACGGTTATCGTCGGCAAGTTCGTCCCGCGTGCAGGCGGCAAGGCCGAGCAGCAGGGCGATGGCTGCGGATATATGGATGGTTGTTCGTTTCATGATGCGTGTTGTTTAGGGGTTGTTATTGTTTCTTTTGCAGTACGGGCAGACCGTCTGTGCCGAGTGCCCACTGGTAGTCATTGTCGGTGAGGGCGATGTTCATGCCGTCGACGGCTGTCTGCCATTTCACGGTCGCGCCGTCCACCTTCGTGGCATCTACCGTTCCTCCAAAATTACGGAATTCTCCTCGCTCGGCATTGCCTCCCCAATAACAGGAAGTTATAGTATTGTAGTTGAAACGCACTATAGCTCCAGATTCATAATCTTTCAATGTGCCGTCAAACCAGCAAGCTGTGATACTGCCATAATTTAAATCGGCTATACCACAAGTTCTACCATATGCAGAAATTTTTCCCGTCACAGAGCAGGCAATGATTTGACCCTCATTTTGCTCCACTATTCCAGCTGCTGATCCACTACTGCCATACAGATTCACATCTATGAGTTGTAGGTTCTTTATCACACCACGTACATTTAATAACCCAAAAAGTTCAGTAGTCGCTGCTGAAAAGTTTAATCCCGTAATGCGGTGTCCCTGCCCATTAAAGACGCCGGAGTAGCCAGGCCATGTGTCTATCCGTGTCCAATCCCTACCCGTCAGGTCGATGTCGGCGGTGAGGGTGCAATTAATCGATTCGTCCTTTTGTGCGGCTTTGTTCCATGCCAGTAGGCCGTCAGCGTTATAGACCATGTAACTGCCGTCGTTCTGTATAGAATAGCCCAAATCCTCAGCCTCGCCGCTCTCGCCGCCGCCGTCAACCCAGCTGCCGATGGTGCAACCCTCTAACGTCAGGCCGGTGGTGTTCACCTTAACGGTATATTTATAGCGGCTGCCCGCTTCTAATACGACGTTGTTCTGCGGACGGAAGTAGAAGGTGCCGCCGCCGAGTTCCACCTTGACGAACGGCTTGCCTGCCGCAACGGTCTGCGGGGCGGTCAGTGCCTCGTAGGTGTTGCCGCTTGCGTTGTAGGTCTTGATGGCAGTCGGGTTGCCGTTATCGGCGGACAGGCTCACGAGGCTCACCGTGGCACCGGCGACGCTCGTGAATCCCGTGCCGGGCTTCAGTTCGATTGTCACGCGTGCCGTGCGGTGGGTAAATTCAAGAGTCGGGTTGTTAAATTCCACCTTCCGGTTCTCAGCAGAGATGAAGTCGCTGTTCTGGAAGTCAGCCAATTTGCTCTGGTCTTCGGCCACCTTCACGGCAGGCATCTGTGTGATGTTGGCATTGTTGAAGGGCCACCATGCCGATACGGTAATCGGGTCGCGGCTGGTCCAGTAGTACGGGTCGTTCTCGCGTGAAAGCGTGGCACTCTTGAAATCGGTAGAAGCCGTTACGGTGTATTCCTTTACCGCATCGCCCATCTTGAGTGCCACGGAAGTGACGCCCTGCCAGTCGCCGTCCACAGCGGCACGGGTGGAAGGGACTGCCAGCGGCGTTGCTTCTACGGACAATCCGGTGGCACGGATGACGACGGGGTATTCACCTTCGGGCAGACGGTTATCGCCAGCAAGTTCGTCCTGTGTGCAGGCGGCGAGGGCGAACAGCAGTGCGGTGGCTGCGGGGATAAATAATCTATGTCTCATAATTCTTTATTCTAATCGATTAATTATTAACATCCTACAGGTCAGCACCCACATCTCCACCGTCTATATCGTTCCACTTTGCAATGGTGGCTTCGCTGACTTCAAGGACTTTGTTGCGTACCTTGACGGTATAGGTATAGTTGTTGCCCGCCAGCAGTGCGCCATCGGGCATGGTGAGTGTGGCATGATATTCCTGACCTTTGTAATTCACAACCAACGGCAGGGATGCAACTGTCTGCGGGAAGAGGATGATCGATGACGTGAGATTGCCGTCTGCCAGATTCATGGCCAGTTCTCCGGTCTGTGCCCCGTTGTCTGCGGTGGCAATACCGTCGGCCGTGTTGAACGTACCGGTGAGTAACAATCCGTCCAGCGTGTAACGTTCAGGCTTGACCACGCTGAAATTCACGCCGTCGCCCGCCTCGAAGGTAAGGGTTATCTGGCTCATGCGGTGGTGGAAGGAGTTGTCTTCACCGCCTTTGGCGGTTTTGTCGGTGAAGCTTACTACCGGGTTGTTTTTGTCTCCCGTGGCTCCTGAAGCAAAGAGGAAGTCGATGGCAGGCTGGTTCTGCTGCGCCGTGGCATCGGTCGTGGCTGCGAGGATGCCTCCCGCCGCGTTGTACGGATAGTAGGCGCGGAAAGTATGGGTCTTTGTATCTTCGATATAGATAACCTTTCCTTCTGCCTCAAATTTCCCGTTTTTCAGGATGAAAGGCACGTTGCCGTACTGGGAATCGTTGCCGATGTCGGTGATGCCGATACGGTCGCCGCCAGTCCAGGTGGTTCCGCTGGCGCGGGTGGCGGGGGCGATGTCGGCGGTAAACTGGGCGGCCACGGGGTCACCGTTCAGGTTCTCGTTGTCGTTGTTGCAGGCTACCAGTGCGAGGGCGAGCATCGCAAGTGCAAAAAATCTTGTCTTCATTATATCTGTCATTATATTAGTTACAAATCGGCATTTACATCATCACCTTTCACTTCTTCCCAGCCGTTGATTTCGGCTCCGTCCACTTCCATGCCTTCGGGAGTCTCAACCAGCGTTCCGCCGAGGGTCAGCGATTCGCCCTTTCCGGTGTTGAACTCCTTGAGGGCTTCCGTAAGGTCGCTTTTCAGCGTGGTGGGGGTCGGGTTGCCGTCCGCATAGCGGATTTCACCCGTCAGCAGTTGTTCCGTGCCGGTCACACCCAGCAACCGCACCGTGGCTTTCCACTTGCCGGCATCGTCACCTTCGGTTATCTTGGTGAAGGGCAGCACGACGTTCGAAGCGGCTCCGTAGGTATCGGTAGCGAAATCGAGAGTTCTGGCTGCACCCGTCAGATGGGCAACAATCTCCGTGATGCGTCCGGCGGCATCCCCCGTAGGTTCGACGACAAGCGTCAGTTCGCGTACCTGCTGCTTCATTGCGGCGGTCAGCGGATAGTCCTTGTCTTTCTCGATGCTCACCTGTTTCGTATAGGTGAAGAACCATCCCGGGGCATTGTTCACAAAGGCATCCGTTCCTGCCCGGTTTCCCGTGGCTGCGGCAATGGTGGCGGTGGTACCATTTACCATGATTCCTTCAGCAGGGTTCCACACCGCAAGGGTGTAGCTGCCCGGAGCAAACAGATGGTTGGGGGCATGGGTGGCGGAAGTCTCCGTACCCGTATAGTCACCCATGGTAACCGTCCATGTGGCAGGTATGTCGATACCCTCACCGCGTGCCGACCAGTCGGCTGTCACCGCAATCTTCCCGTAGTCGGGATGCGGCGTGTCATAAAGCGTGTCCTTCACGCAGGAAGAGAGCAGCACGGCGGCTGCCATTCCCATCATATTTATATATTGTCTTGCTTTCATATTCTATTCCTCCGTGTTAGAATAACTTCCATACCAATGTCACACCGGCATTGATGGGGCCCCACCAATCTTTTGTCTCGTTGCCGCGGCGTACACGTACACCGTCGATGACTTCATATTTTTCGAAATCGGCATTCAGGTAGCCCAAACCGAGGTTGAAATCAAGAGCCAGTGCCTTGTTCAGCCGCAGCTGATAGCCGGCGGTGATGCCGCCACCCATCAGGTCGCCCTGCTTGCCTGTTTCGGAAAGCTTGTAGTTGAACTGTCCAGCCTTGAACATCGCGCCCAGATGCCAGGCTTTCTTCTCACCCATATAGTAACGTACTTCCGGAGCCACTTCCCAGAGTGCATAGCGGCGGTCTTTGTCACTCCAGCTCCAAGAAGTCCACGAGCCGTTTACGGCAATGCCCCACGATGGGCAGATGCGCCATTCCACGCCAAGGTCGGGTGTCAGGGTAGCCCAGCGCAGCAGGTTGGCACGCAGGGAGAGATGATAATCAGTTGTGATTTTGGTTTCCGACAGCGTGTCGGCAAGTGTATTTTGTTGAGCGGTTTTCTCGGCTTCTGCCTTTTCAGCGGCAAGTCGGGCTTCTTCCGCCTTGCGCTGCTCTTCGGCAAGCCGTTCCTGTTCGGCACGCTTCTCGGCTTCCAGTCGTTCGGTTTCCGCCTTGCGTCGTGCTTCCGCATCCGTCGCGGCAGTTCCCTTTACCGGTACCGTCAGGCGCACGGTGACAAAATCACCCTCAGTCGCATGGTTGCGGGTAATGAAATTCTCCTCTTTTATTTCCGCACGGATAATCAGTTCGGATTTCACACGGTTGGCACGGATCTTCGCCGTGGCAAGGTTCTCGGCTTCACTGCCCAGTGAATTACAGTAGCCGTCAACCAATAGCGGCAGCTTGCCGTCAAGAATTGTGGTTTTGTTGTTTTCGATACATTCCAACAGACGGGCAAGTTCCGTGTCATTGCCATTCCAAGGCACGTAGAACATGTCCTTCTGCGGAACGAACCGGAAGGTGTAGGTCGTGTCTGCTTTCTGCTGCGCAATGACAGGAAAAGTTACCGTCATCAGCCACAGAAACAGGGTGAGAAAAGTGATTTTTCTGCTCATATAAACTTGAATTTATTATCTTTGTCTTCTCCAAAGGTAATAAATGCCATTCAGCGCCCAAAATATTACAAAAACTTTTTCTGTTGAAATACAGCGTTTTATAAAAATTGTCGTTTGAGCACTTTTCAAATTGTCGTTTGAGCACTTTTTTTTGTCGAATTAGCACTTTTTTGTCGCTTGAGCACTTTTTGAAAATGGGCTTCTGAGACCTTTTTCATCGGCTTTTTACCACACAAATTATTCCAGATTTGCTTTTTTCCACTTGCCAGGCGTACATCCTTCCTTCTCTGTAAATGATTTGATAAAGTTACTGCGGGAAAGAAAACCGGAAGACTCAGCCAGCTTCTGTATATTGATTTCCGGATGCTCCTTCAGTATGTTTTTCGCATACTCCAACCGGAGACCGGTTATCCATTCGCGGAATGTCATTTTATACGTAGTCTTGATATAAGCGGAAAGATAGGTACGGTTCGTATGAAGTATTTCGGACAGTTCTTTTATGGTAAGTCCCTGCTGGACATAGCCGTCTGTCTTTATCCAGTTGGCCACTTTCTCTATAATTTCTGTATAGGACACTGGAACTTCTTTCTCAGAAACTATTTTAGGTTCTGTTTCTGTATCTGTCAGAAGTTCTTCTTCAGACTGTATATCTTGCTCAAAAGCATTTTCCACCTGTTCATAGAACAGCAGGTAGTTCTGATAGCTGTAGAAAAGATAGCTGTAGAACGGTATTGACGACAAAATCCAGATAAAAACATATTTGTCTGGCAGAAATGTCAGCAATCCGCATCCGACACCGAAGATAACAGCCCAATAAGTGAATATGGAAAGCCATTCGATATATGTACCTATATCATCCGCCTGAGTTTCATTGAAAATCCGAATGGCTCTACGGTATGCAATTATGACTCTGCGAGCTAAAACGACTCCAAAAACGACTAACCATACAGCTAAAGCAAATAAAGAGAATTTTTGCATGATTCCGCTTGGCAACAGGAACAACACAACTCCGGAAAGAGTTGAAAATATAATCCATAAAATGATATGTGTCCACACACGCCGTTTGGTAATGTAAAAACGATCAAGCAACATTATCAATGCCGAACTGAACAGAGAATAGCACAGGAAGTATGTGGACATGTTCATCAATATGGAAGAATCCGCATTTTTGAATCGAATACCAAAGAAGAAATGTACCGAATAATTTGCCGAAAGCAGCAGCATAGCTATACCCATAATCTGTCGGGAGCGGAGATAATTCTTGAAAATTTTCTTTTCAGGAGTCTTTGCAAACAAAAAATAAAAGCCGAAGAATAACATCAACGGCAGTGCGGCACAAAGTGAAAAACTGTATATAGATGGTTCCATTGTTATGCTTATTTGATTTTGATACAAAGTTACGAAAAATATTGGTTTTCAGGATTATTTTCCTGAGTTCTTTTTTATATTTTAATCATACGGAAACGCTTTGATATTATACAGTTATCGGATTCACTTTCATGGTGGAGAGATTCAGGTACAGCCCGTGATGCTCGATCATACCGTTGCGGAACATTTTCCACAGGATGTTGCAGCCGAGCTGTGCCAGTGTGGAGTTGATGAACAGGTCCTGTTTCTCCAGAGCCTCCGCCAGCGAACAGCTCGGTCCGGAATCCTTTTCCTTCACTCTTGCGTATTTGACATATCGTGTGATCACCTTCAGCGATTCCACCGTTTCGTACAGCTTGGATGCCGGCTGTCTGATTTTCTTAGGTACGGTTCCGAGGATGACCTGTCCCGTATTCTGCATGTTGCCGAAGTCCATCCAGTACAGTGGTGTTTCGTGGCTTCTGTATTCCGAAACCGGCACGGCTTTCAGTATGTTCCAGAGGTCGAGACGGGACTTTATGTTGTCCGTGCAGGTAATCATTATGTTGGCCAGATTATCCCGTCTGGCGTCCTTCAGGGCTGCCGGATAGATGTCCGGTACCGCCTTCCAGTCGTTGCCGAAGAAGTTGTTCATGCGTGTGACGAGGCACTGCGCCTTGTTCAGTCCGATGTCCGAAGGGCTGAAGAGCTGCCGCCCGATGTTGGCTTCCGTCACGATGTCGGAATCATACAGTGTCACGAACAGTCCGGGATGTCCGAGTCCCCTCAGTGCCGTGTCAAGCCTGGCCAGGCAGGTAAGCACCTGTGAGCCTGTTCCTCCCGCTCCGATAAGGTTTACCGTTACCGGATGCTGCGGGTTTATGAGATAGTTGTCGATGTAGTGTACTCTTTTCATTTCAGTATGTCTTTAAGTTTCATGTTGTTCAGTTGTTTCAGTTCGTCGAGGTTGAAGTCCCTGTCCCGTGCCGCCTTTGCCACCAGCACGAGGTTTGACCTTGTCGGGTTCCCGTTCCCTCCCAGGTGGGTGAATTCCGTCAGCCAGAATTTCCGTTCCCAGTACTGCAGCAGCTTTTCATAGGTCAGGTCCTTCGGCAGCTCTATCCTGGCGTTTCCCAGACATACGCTGGAACCTGTCACGTTGAAGAACGGTGCGGCATACAGTACGGTATCCGGTCTGGGAACGTTCCCCTTGTAGGCATAGATTCTCATTCCGTGCTCTCCGGCCTCGTAGATTACTCCCGGCAGGTAATATTCCGCGTTTTCTATTTTGAGTGCGGTGCTGAAGAACATCATCCGCTTGTGCGGTGGATTGTACCACACGTATCTTTCGCTGCCCTTGCGCGAGTCGCAATACAGCAGGTTGTCGGGTATCTTCCCGTATGGAGTGGTACCGTGTCTTTCCGAGTATTCCTTCACGAGGGTGTTCATGAATTCCAGTGTCACCGGTCTTCCTTCCGTCATGTTTCCCCGGTCGTCAATACCCCGGATTTCAAGGAAGAAGTTCTTGTCCCCTTCCGAGGCATAGGCTATCAGTGCCGCCCTGGGGTTGAGCGGTGTCTTGATCTTTCTGGTCAGTTCGTTGCTGTCTATCATATGCTTTCAGATTGGTTTATATTGTGATGTTGATAAATTTTTCCGCCCATTTGAAGAAGCGTTCCGGGTAGTCGTCCATGCGGAACAGTTCCTCCGTTTCCGGAGACAGGTCACAGGTGGTGACCGGAATGATGTCGTATGTCTCCCGGCTGTAGGAGTTGTAGTAGTCCACGAGGTTGTCCGTCACGGGATCATTGCAGTCATAGACGACCCTTATCTGCCTGTTGAGATACATGGGCAGGTAGTCCGGTTCCTCTTCATAAAACGGGTCGTAGCCGTATTCCATGATGCCGCGTTCAGGCGAGAGGAATTCCAGACCTTCCTTCATGGCGGAGAGCAGGGACTGTTCGTATCCGTTCGCCGGCTTATACCGTCCGATTGCCTTCGGCAGGTCCTTGTAGTAGGATTTCCGTTCCACTCTCCTGAGCAGACTGTGTATCCTGCCTTTCTCGTATGAATGCAGCAGTTTCAGCCGTTTTTTCCTGTCGTCCTGTTCGTCGTCATTCTCTTCAGCCAGCCAGGTAAGCGCATATTCCGTGTCATCCTCGTCCAGTATGGTGTCAATTCCGTTTGCCTGCATCAGGTTGTGGATGAAGGTGACAGATATGCGTCTCAGTTCCGGCCCGAGATTTTCCACAAATTTCACAGGGAAGTAATACAGCGTAAGTTCTCCCCATCTGTGGCATTTCCAGAGACGGAAAATGAGTCTTTCCCCATCCTGCTCGATGTTTACATTCATGTCATTGCCGACAAGGTCGCTCATTTCATCATGCAGTCTCGTTATTCCTTCCGCCATTGTGAGTCCCGGTGCATGTACCGCTTCCTTTTTCATAAGACTCGCATATCTGAAAAAGGAATCACGCAGGTACTCGTAGTTTTCCCGCGTGATCAGGTTGCACGGCTTTCCGTCAGGACTTTCCGAGAACAGTTCCGGCGGAGGCATCGGCGTGAATGTGGTGTTCAGAAAAGAATTACGGCACCGCTGGGTGCCGCAATCCGTTTCTTCCTTTCCGTGCCGTAATGCACCTTCCTTTCGGTTTCCGCAATGATAAGTCTCGCGAGCTGTTCCGCCTGATATCCGTCCAATGGTACACATGATTTCTTCTTTTTTCTGTAGTCCTTTGCCATATCCTTTATCCTTTTGTTCCGATAGTTGTCTTGAACTCATATTCTGTCATGTCCTCCCTGATGACCGGTCCGTGAACGGTAGCCGTCGTCAGTTCCGGGTACATGTTCGAATAGTAGTTCATGACCATGTCCGGCGAGATGTTCGGATCCGGGTCCTGAAGAGTAATATACTCTGTTCCTTTCTTGAATCTGAATGAGCGTGTCATTCCTTTAATTTCGAGTGCCATGTCTTAAACTGTCTGATAAGGTGAATACTTGGGTTCCAGCATGGACTGCGGGAAATCGATGTATTCCTCGTAGTCCTTCTCACTGTATGCGGGGTGTTCCTGATCGGAGAGGTACGGTTGCTGTTCGTCCTCCTGCATGAACCGTTCTTCCTGCCAGTCCTGAATTTCAGGCTGCGGCGGATATTGAGGTTGGGAAGGCTGCTGTCCGCCTGTCAGCTGTACGTATTGCGCGTGCGGCTGTATCTGCGGTCTTGCTTGCGGCTGTGGCGGCTGTTGTTGCGGTGGCCATATTCCTGGCTGTTGCGGATGCTGCGTGTATGCCTGTTGTGGTCTCTGCGGTACCGGCTGTTGCGGACGTTGCGGTTGCGGATTTCTCTGTACCGGTGTCTGTGTGTATACCGGCTGTTGGGAGTGTGGCTGTTGCTGCTGTACCGAAGGTTCCGGCTGTGCCTCCTGTTCCATCAGGTCGAAGAGGCTTCCCCGGTTCATTTCCGTGTCGGCTGCCTTTATCTTCTCCTCGATTTCCTTCAACTGGGCGGCATTCGCGTGTGCTTTCGCCTGTGTAAGCACGCTGACGGCTTCCCGATGGTTCCTGGCGGCTGTCAGTTCTTCCGCCTTCTTCATCAGTTTCTCGTACTTCTCCCGTTTCTCGCGTTCTTCCTTCGTCTCCTTGGATTTCGCTTCCTTGGCGGCCTTGCTGCTGGCGGCGGCCTTGTCCGCCTGTGCCTCAAACTGTGCCATGTTGGAGATCAGCCCGCACGCTTTCTGTATCGGTCTTGTGACTGCCTGCAGGAATCCTGTGTCAAGTTCCTGCGGTGTGCCCGTGACAGTCAGCGGCACGATGTGGTTCTGGGCCTCGTCCTTGAGTCCGTTCGATTTGGGCAATGTGGAAACGGTCAGTTGTCCGTTTGTCTTGCGGATGACGATCGTGAGGTCCACGCTTTCCGTCATCATCTGGTGGATTGCTGTAAAAAACATAATTTCAGATATTAAATGATTAGACGATGTGTTTCAATATTCGCTGAATAATTCAGCCAGCAGCCTGTTCCTATCCGGATGTCTGCATATTTCCAGAACGGGGTTCAGCAGCTTTGAGATGTGAACGGGACCTGTGGTTCCCCTTGGCGGCAGCTTGATTGCCGGTTGCGGGACGTGTACTTTTGGTCTTCTTGTCACGGGCATCCCTATCGGAGCTGGTGACTGTCTTGTGATGATCGCTTGTTGCATATTCTTTAATTTTTAACTGTGAATACCCGGGCTTTGGCAGCCCGTTGAACTACAAGGGCCCAACGGCAAATGCTTCCGGAAAGGCAGGGTTTTCGGGAAAAATACCGGAGCGCAGCGAGGATGATTTTTTCCGAAACCGCTTGCGGCCTGACCTTGCCGTCCGACAAGAAGCGTTTGCCAACTTTGCCCTGTAGTTCTCGGTTTGCCAATGTCTGTGTTTTCCGTCCATTCCCTTTTCTTTCCGTGTCATTTCCGGCTGTGACGGATACAAAAAGAGCCGCCCGCTCCCGGACAGCTCCCTTATGCTGCAATGATAAATTCCGTGCATGTTCCATATCGTCAGATTTCAGAAGACCAGAAAACTCAGTATGCACAGAATGATTGCCAATGCCACGAGAAAACAGGCTATACGGTAGAGGAACCTGAAGAGTCCCCTGAAACAGATGATGGCCACGGCAGTCCATACAGGCGATATACCGTGGGAATAGAGCCAGCTGAATATGATGGCTGCTGTTACGGCCAGCGCGAGTGTCCTTGCCCATCTGCTGTCCGCTATCTTTCTGATACGTTCTTTTGCTTTCATAATCTTCATTTGTTTGGCGGGAATGCCATTCCCGGTTTCAGGGGCTTTCTTGCAGTCCGCCTCCACAGGCAAGGTTTTCGGGAAAAATACCGGAGCCTCTGGCGAGGATGATTTTTCCCAGAAACCGTAAGGCCTGACCTTGCCGGTGGAAACGGGCGGGCTGCGACCTTTGCCCCGCGAATCGGGATGGCTTCATCATTTCCTTTTCCTGCCGTTCCCGTTTTTGGGGAACGAGAGTGTCAGGGTGAACCCGGCGTCAAAGGTGACCGAAGCGTCGAAAGCCACGCCCTTCTTTCCCTTGAATCCCTTGATAAGGCGTGTGGAACCGGAGGAGAAAAGCTGTTCCAGATGCTGGTCCGTCAGTTCCTTGTTCAGAAATCTGCGGTACACGGTCAGTCCGCACCCTTTATTGTCGCAACGGGCACTCTTTTCCCTGACGATAATGTGTCCGGTCTTGCATTTGGGACAGGTGAATGTGCGGGCGGCTGCCGCCGGAAGGCTGAGGTTCAGGATTTCACGGGTAGCCTTGCGGGTGTAGTCCGTGATGGATGCCATGAACGTGTCCGGTCCGAGCGTGTGCCGCTCTATCTGGAGCAGGGTCTTCTCCCAGCTTCCTGTCAGGGAAACATCCGCCACGAGCATGTCCTTCACCGCATCGTAGATATGGAGTCCCTTTTCCGTGGGGACGATGCTCTTGCCGGAGCGGGCGATATAGTCACGTTTGAACAGTGTGGTGATGATGGCGGCTCTTGTGGCGGGCGTGCCGATGCCCAGCTCCTTCACGGCCTCGCGTGCCTGTTCGTCGGCTATCTCCCTGCCGCAGGTCTCCATTGCTGCCAGCAGCGTGGCCTCGGTATA
>ERZ1027059.649-NODE-649-length-11711-cov-4.989619_pt1 | contig 11711 bp, 13 predicted proteins | sample MGYA00519425_ERZ1027059 | MGnify/ENA primary metagenome ERZ1027059 (study PRJEB26926, sample SAMN06164566) | human gut metagenome | biome: ENVO:00009003; feature: ENVO:2100002; material: ENVO:00002003 | host: Homo sapiens | place: USA | collected 2012 ... | reverse complement strand
CAGGCTCCGGCGTTCCGAATAACATTTTTTCAAAATCATCATCCGCCAAATCCGTTACATCCGGCAAAGGTGAATCGTCATCTAAAATATCATCCAGACTGAATTCGCCGGTTTCGGCTTTCAGAAAATCATCATCAAACGAAACTGCCGCTGTCGTCTCTTTTTCCGCCGCAGGAACTGCTGCTGCGTCTGTCTCAAAATGCGGCTCGGAAAATTTTTCCCCGGCGTTTTCTCCCGGCAAACCGATTTCAAAACGAGGCTCCTCAATAATCTCCCCGCTTTCGTCTGCCGCGGAAACCGGTTCATAAACCACATGCGGCTCAACCGGCGCACTTTCCTGCGCCGCATCTTCTCTGAAAAACTGCGGAATATCCTCCTCCGCCCCCGTGTCGGAAGAAATCTCCACCGCCGGAACGTCGGCTTCCGCGGTTGCTGTCATCTTCTCACCCGAAGACAAATCTGCCCCGTTTCCGGAAACGACTGCCGCTGCCTCATCTGCGGGAACCTCCACATATTCATACTCATATTCCGCTCCTTCCGGCAATTCTTCGCCTTCAGCCAGTTCGATATATTCGTATTCATATTCCTCATCGGCCGGATTCGTCGGCTGATTTGCTGTTTCTTCGACCATAACTGTCCTCTCTAAAACTTAAACTTGCAAACAATTATAATCTGATTCTCTTAAAATCGTTTTAACAACAAAAAAAGCACCGAAATAAAATCCGGTGCTTTTTCCTTTGGGTAGCTCGCAAATTCTCACCACTGAGGTTTAGCCCAACCAGGCCATGAATTTACGAATTTGCGTGCTATAAGGGAATAGAAATGAGTACCCTCAAGCCTCCTATAGGACTGTCCAGGAGCTCAATCGTGCCTCCGTGGGATGTTATGACATCTTTAGCAATCGACAAACCCAAGCCGACGCCGCCGGTTTCTTTATTGCGCGATTCGTCAAGGCGATAAAAGGCCTTAAACACTTCTTCGCGCTTATCCGCCGGGATACCGGGACCGTCATCGTCAACCACAATTTCCATTTTGCGGTTGTTGCTCTCCAAGTCAACCGACACGGTTTTGCCGTACTTGAAAGCATTGCCGATGATATTGGTCATTGCCCGTTTCAAAGCCTGTTCCCGCCCCTGAATGGCACTGACCTGGTCATTGGTCTTATAACGGATCATTGCATTTTGGTTGCGGAATTTGTTCAACACGCTCAAAATCAACTCGTTCATATCAACGAAAGCCGCTTTTTCACCGCCCTCGCCGCTGACAAAAGAGAGATAGCCGTCAAGCATCTTTTCCATTTCGTCAATATCGGCCAGCAAATCCTTCTGCTCCTGCGGATCCGGCAGCATTGTCGCCTGCAGTTTCATGCGCGTCAGCGGCGTGCGCAAATCATGCGATACCCCGGCCAGCATCTGCGTACGTTCGCTGATTTGACGCTGAATGCGCTCCTTCATTTTAATAAAGGCAATCGCCGCTTTCCGAACTTCGGAAGAACCGTACGGTTTGAAATCCTTGTTGTCAATGCCTTTACCGAAATCTTCGGCCACCTGAGCCAGTTCGGCAATCGAACGAACCTGTATGCGCAAAAACAGCACGGCAACCAAAAACAGCAACATTGACGTGCCAATCATCCAGGCGACAAAACCGAAAATCGAAGTCGAGAAAATATTTTTGGAAGAAGTCTCAAACTTAAACAAACGTTTCGGCGTGTCAACAAACACCGTCAAATTGCGGTCGCCGTCCTTGCCCATATAAATACTGGTCAGATAATCGGGAAACTTGCGGCGCAGATCGCTTTCCAGAAAACCGGTAACCAGTTCGTTGTTGCGGCTGACTTTATTGATAATCCGATGTTTGTCTTTGTTCAGATAAACACTGACGCTCATATCCAGCGTTTCATCGGTCACCTTTTTGATTTCCTGCAGCTTATCGGGAGATTTTTCAATCAGCTGCATCACAAAAGACATATCGGAAGTCAGGTTATTCGACAAACGTCTGCCGACCCGGCCCCAGCTGCCGTCAAAAAAGGCGACAATCGAAACCACCTGAACCACAATCAAAGGAATAAAAATCAATAACATCGTGCGGAAAAATAAAGTCTTCGGCAAAAGCTTATACTTTAAAAAGCGCAAAGTGTTATCGATTTTTTCGGGAAATTTCACTCGCATTTATTCACTCCTAAAATCAATAACTGCGCTCATCTTATAATCATTCGCCGGCAAATTCCAGCAAAATAATCATTCCTCCAAAAACGAAAAGTTACAAAGTACTACAAAAGATTGACAAGCGCACCCATTTCTCTTATTGTCATGTCAAGAGCTCAAAACTCTTCTACAAGAATTAATAAAGCCCGCTTATGTGGGAGTCCGTCCGAATATATTGAATAGGCGGGTAGTTGCTTGTAGACTATTTTGAGCTCCCACACTCAATTATTAAATTCAAAAAAATTTACAAGGACAAATCATGAAAAGAAAAGAGACTGACATTTTAAACCGCTTCTACAAAGACTGCGGTATGGAATTATTCAAACTCAGAACCGAACACAAGTTAAACCTGATTAAATTGAGCCATAAAACATTAATCCCCGCGGCCAAACTTGATTTGATTGAAAGAGGCGAATGCCGCGAGCCTTGGACATTGTGTAAACTTGTCGCTTTCTACGGCAAATTAATCCACATAAAACTAACCGAATGACATAGCACAACGAAAAAACTTGGATAGCGAGTCGAGTAATAAGATTTTGCCCGCCCGGCAAATCTGTATTAACCGACCGCTAAACAAGTCTTTTACCCTTGTTATTCGGGAAGCAGCATATACCCCTTTCCGCGCACGGTTTGCAGATAACGCGGATTTTTGGAATCTCTTTCAATTTTTTTACGCAGCCGGGTAATCTGCACGTCAATTGAGCGCGGACTTTGCCCGGCCCCCAAAATTTCCGCCAGTTTTTCGCGTGAAAAGACCTGCCCGGCTTTCTGCCCGAGAACTGACAGCAGCAGCTGTTCAACCGGGGTAATATGAATAATCTGATTTTGCTTGGTGGAAAGCTCTTTCTTCTCCATGTCATACAGACACAGTCCCAAATCCAGAACTTGGTTTTCAAGTGCGTTTTCTTTCGGTGCCCGTTTCAAAATATTTCTGATTCGCAAAACCAGCTCTTTCGGTTCAAACGGTTTGGCCAGATAATCATCCGCACCGGTCTCCAACCCGGCAATCCGGTCTGCCGTTTCGCCCATTGCCGTCAGCAAAATCACCGGAACCATACTTTCCTGCCGCAGCGTCCCCAAAAAATCAAGCCCGCTTTCGTTCGGCATCATAATATCGACAATCAGCAAATCAAATTTATATTCGCTCAGGCGCTCACGGGCTTCAGCCGCATCTTTGGCCACCGAAACATAAAAATCGTTCTCACGCAGAAAACGCTGCAGCAGGGAACGCAGACGGGTGTCATCGTCCACCACCAGAATATGAGCTTTATCCGTCTCCATTTCCCTGCTCCGCGGTATTATTTTCCGGATTTGGCAGCCGCTTTGGCGGTGCTTCTCTTGGCCGGCGTTTTTTTGGCAGCCGGTTTTCCGGCTTTTTTAACTTTCAGCGGCTTTTTCGCCAAAACTTTTTTGGCATGCATTTTTTTGATGCCGGTCTTGGCTTTTTCAACCACCGCCTTAATTTCTTCAACCGCTTCCTTAACATCGGCCAGCTTCGGATTTTTTGCCGCTTCCACCGACTTTACATAATCCAGACTTTTCTGAAAATACTGATAGCCGGTTACAAAGGTCAGCACAGCGGCAACCCACAGCAAAATAACGCCCAGATTATGGAACATATAACCGACCAGAATCATCGACAGCGCCGTCATCTGAAAACCGGTTTTCCATTTGGCCAAACGTGTTACCGGCATACCGACATGAACTTCCGCCAAAAACTCGCGCAGACCGGAAACCAGAATTTCGCGGCAGAGAATGATGATGACCGGAATAAAGTTCACCGGATGAACCATATTGTCCGCCAGAATAACAATCAAAGCCGAAGCCACCAGCAACTTGTCGGCAATCGGATCCAGCAGCCGCCCGAATGCGGAAGTCTCGTTGCGGGAACGCGCCAGATAACCGTCAAAATAATCGGTAATTGACGCAACGATAAACAGAACCGCAGCCAGCATGGACCAAACGGCAGTATGAATATAAATAGACAGGAAGATTACCGGAATCACTAAAATACGCGAAATGGTAAGTAAATTTGGCAGACTGTACACTTTCCAACCTCTTTGAATATGATTAAACTTTTGAATTATCCTAAGGCAGAATTTTCATTTATGGAAGTAATTATATATCTTTTCCGCCGTTTTTTTGCTGATACCGCCGACTTTTTCAATATCTTTGATACCGGCCTGAGAAATTTCCTCCACCGAACCGAAATAATTCAGCAAATCTCTTTTCCGCTTGGCGCCGATTCCTTCCACCTCGTCCAAACGCGATTTGGTAATCGACTTGGCCCGTTTCTTCCGATGCGTTCCGATAGCAAAACGGTGCGATTCGTCACGCAGATTCTGCAAATAAAACGCTATCGGCGACTGAAAAGGCAAGGCAAAACTTTCTTTGCCCAGCTGATGATAAAATTCTTTGCCGGCATTGCGCTCCGGCCCCTTGGAAATGGCGATAATCGAAATCCCCGTCAAATCAAAATCTTTTAAAGCTTCGTGCACCGCATGCAGTTGCCCCAGACCGCCGTCCAGCAAAATAACGTCAGGACGGTTCTCCGGTGCCATCCGGTTGAAACGACGGGTCAGAACCTCCTTCATCATCGCAAAGTCGTCATTGGTAATTTCCGAATTTTTGATGTTAAAAGTGCGATAGCTTTTCTTGTCAAACCCTTCCGGCGTCGCAACCACCATCGCCCCGATAGCGTAACTGCCCTGAATATGCGAGTTGTCATAAATTTCAATCCGCTGCGGCAGCCGCGGCAAATCAAACACCCGCTGCATTTCTTCCAGATTGCTTTTAACCGAGGCTTCCATTGCCATTTTCCGGTCAATCGAGGCATAGGCATTGTCTAAAACATTGCTCAGCAGCTTGGCCTTTGCCCCTTTCTGATAAGTATTGATATGCGTTCCCAGCGCCTCTTCCAAAAACTCGCCGTTTTCCAACGGCTGCGAAACAATAACCTCTTTCGGCGGAATATGCTCGCTGTAAAAACTGCCTAAAAAAGCTTCCAGAATTTCGCCGTCTTCCGCTCCCTGCGTCTGCTTGGGAAAATAAGGCACATTGCCGCAGTTCTGCCCCGAGCGGATAAAAAAGACCTGAATGCACACCACGTCATTCTTGCGCGCAATCGCCACAATATCGCATGAACTGATAGTGGCATATTCAACCATCGTCCCCGTCTGTACATTCGTCAAAGCACGGATACGGTCACGAAAAACCAAAGCCTGTTCATAATCCTGCCGGTCACTGGCCTCCTGCATCTTTTCCGAAAGTTCGGCTTGAATTTTGGTATTTTTCCCGTCCAGAAAATCCACCGCTTCCCGCACCAGTTTATGGTAATCTTCCTTGGATATCCGTCCCACGCACGGTGCGGAACACCGTTTAATCTGATACATCAGACAGGGGCGCTCGCGGTTTTTAAACACGTTGTCGCGGCAGGAACGCAGCAAAAAAGCCTTCTGCACCGTATCTAACACGTTATTGACCGCCAGCACGCTGGCAAAAGGACCGAAATATTTGCTCTTGTCATTGCGCTTGCCGCGATATTTGCGCAGAGACGGAAATTCGGATTCGACGTCTATCACCAAATGCGGAAACGTCTTGTCGTCTTTCAGCAGGATATTATAACGAGGTTCCAGCCGTTTAATCAGCTCATTTTCCATCAACAGGGCCTTGGCCTCGTTTTCAACGATAATAAACTCCATCCGCCTGATTTCCGAAACCATCCTCTGCAAACGATAGGGCAGTTTGTCAATATGCGAATAGGCAACGATTCTTTTCTTGATGTTTTTTGCTTTGCCGACATACAGCACTTTTTCGTCGGCACCGATCATCCGGTACACACCGGGCTTTTCCGGCGCTACCTTAATGTGTTTCTTTAAGATTTCCAGTCCTTGTCTGATATCGGTAATCACGTTTCATCCTCTTTTGCTTTATTTGCATTATATAGCAATTTTTTTAATGAACCGTTAGTGATTCTGTGCTATAATAAACAAATGTAAAGGATGAAATCCTGATTAAGGAGAAAAAACATGGCAGAATTAGGCGCCCTCAGTCAATATGCACTCTCCGTGCAGCAAATGCAGATGTCCGTCATCAAAACTCAGATGGAAATGCAGCAGCAGGTTGTCGAGCTTCTGATGGAAAGCAGTGAGCGCATGGTCTCTCTTTCCGCTACCCACGGCCATAACGTTGACGTTTCAATTTAACGTCTCTGACATTTTCCGCAAAAACGAACAAAACACAAGGGCTCCCAAACGGGAGCCCTGTGTTTTATATCTATAATTCTATTAAATTGGACGCCCTGTTGCATCTAACCTTTGTTTCCCTGGATATTTTCTTTCAAAATATTTTTGAACTTTCTCCTGAACACCTCTATCGTATTGATATTCTCTACTATTCATTGCCTTACTTAAATCATTATCATTCCAATCTTCTACATTTTTTTTAATCGAAGACACTTGTTCATCTCTCTCTTTAAGTCTTTCATCTTCTCCTTTATTTAAACTACCAATATCAAGCCAATCTTCAGCAAAATCATCCACTTCTTCACTAACAACTCTAGCCGAAGCTTTAATTCCCGACTTTTTGGCTAATCTTTGTAAATACTTACTTCCACCTCTTAAAATATTTGAATACATTGTTTTCCCCTAAAAAAAAGAGCTTTCAAAGAAAGCCCTGTTAAATTAAATCCACATATAAATCAAAATATTAAGAAAATAAAAAAGAACAAAATATATTCCTCTCAACCACCATCGACTGCGCCGGATTTTTTCCGGCAAAACAGAAAACAATAAAAACGAGATAATATATAAATGCAACAATGTTGAAAAAAAATATCTGTCAAGATTATTCACTAATTCATCAATATCTTTTTGTGTCATAGATTTTAACACATCAGCCCAAAAGCTATCAACTAAGCAATTTGCCAAAATATGAACACCCAATACACCGCAAAAAAAATATAATATCTGAACTAGCCTGAATCTCAATTTTTTGTAACAAATCAACATTTCATTATTTCCTTAAAATTTAAAAGCCGCAATAAAGTTTCGCGGCTTTTAGATACACTTATAGCTAAGTGGCTTTTTCAATATAACAAACCCCAAAGTAAAGCATAAAAGACATAAAATAAACAAATAAAAATCACTGTTTCAGCTGAGCTTCAAAATTATCAATCGAATGATAATCTTCCCCGTCATCGCCGCCAAAACTGATTAAACTGATAAAAGACATCACCAGCAACGAACTGATAACCACTTTCAGAAAAGAGAAAACGGAATTAACCGACGTCGCCTGATAATCAATCGAAACGCCGCCCCGCAGATAAGCCGGCCGCCAGACAAAGTTATACAACACGCTGACAACCGCCGCCAGACCGTAAAAGCGATAATCAAAATAAATTGCAGTAATCTGTTCGCTGTTCAGACCGAAATAAAAAGCGCTTCCGGTCACAATTCCCAACAGAACCATCGGATCCAGCAACAGGCCGGACGCCAGAAGAGCTTGCAGGCCTTTCAGCATTCAGGCTTCCTTTCCCCAAACCCGACGGCTCAGAATATTGGAATCATTTTTATAAGGATTAGGCCAAATACAACGGGCACGCGCTGTCTGCACCAACTCACCGTTACGAAATTGAGAAGTTGCCAGCAAAGCCAGATTTCCTTTGCGGACATGCGAAGAACCGAAAGAATTGACGGCTTTGTTTTTATACCAGTCCAAATTTTCCTGAGCACTTTTTTGCATAGCAGCCTCCCGTTTTGAATACATCAATTGTTTCTACCTTATCCCAATAAAGTAAACAAAAGTTTAAAATGCTGATTATCCCTCTGTTATACCAGCTTTTTCGTTTCAAATCCGGCCGCTTTTTCCAACACGGACGAAACTTCGTCATTCACCTTTTCAGCCAGATTGCGGTCATCGCTCCAAACCCAGACCTGAATTTTCGGCTCGGTTCCCGATTTGCGTACCAAAACCTTGCCTTTACCGGCAACCGTCTGCTCCGCCTGGTGAATGGCCGCCTGAAATTCCGGCAGCTCAAATGCTGCCAGCATCGCCTCTTTCGTTGCAAATTTGCTGTCGGCACGAAGACGCAGCATCGGTTCAAACAGAGGAAACAGTTCGCTCATTTTTTTGCCGCTCTTGAGCAGCCCCTGCGCCAAAACCAGTGCCGCCGTCATGGCGTCGCCGGTTTTGCCGTAATCAGACAAAACCATATGTCCGGATTCCTCACCGCCGACATTGGCTCCGTGTTTTTTCATCTCCTCAATAACATAGCGCTCGCCCACAGCCGAACGGACACATTGAATACCGCAGCCGTTCAAAAATCTGTCTAAGGCCGGGTTGGACACAATTGTCGCTACCACGGTATTACCGCGAAGTTTTCCTTCCTCTTTCAAACATTTTCCCAGAAAAGCAATAATCTGGTCACCGTCCAAACGGTTACCCTGTTCATCACAAACGATAATCCGGTCACCGTCGCCGTCAACTGCTATACCCAGCTGGGCATGTGCATTTTTAACCGTCTCAATCATCTTTTCCGTATGCTGGGAACCACAGTTCAAGTTAATGTTTTTGCCGTTCGGTTCATTGCCGATAACAATAATCCCCGCTCCCAGAGACTTAAACACTTCCGGCAGAATTTTTGAAAAGACGCCGTTGGCACAGTCCAAAACAACCCGCAGCCCTTTAAGCGGCGTTTCGCCGTTTGCAGCCTTCAAAGCCTTGTCAACATATCCGGCCAAGGCATCGGGAACCGCCTCTGAAACGCCGATTTCATCAGGATTAAGTTTAAAATCGTCGGCCGCAATCGCCGCTTCAATCCGGGCCGTTTCCGCATCGGAAAACTTATCCCCATCGGCATTAATCAGTTTAATTCCGTTGTCCTGATAAGGGTTATGGGAAGCGGTAATCATCACCGTCATGTCAACACCCAGCGACGGCGTCAGCATGGTCGCCGCCGGCGTCGGAACAACACCGAGTTTCAACACAGTAACACCGGCGGCATTAAACCCGGCCGTCAATGCGGCCTCAAGCATTTCACCGGAAATCCGCGTATCCCTGGCAACGGCAGCCCGCCGTGTTTTGCGGCAAATCAACTGCCCGGCGGCCATACCGAGTTTCAGCGCAAATTCCGCCGTCATCGGATAAACATTAGCCACACCGCGCACACCATCCGTGCCGAATAATTTATTTCCCATGTCAAACTCCTCAACCTGATAAAACATAAAAATCATCATAGTCGCCGAGTCGAAAAGTACAAGCCCTAATCGGCAGATATCAACTTCAACAGATGTGACCGAATGTTACAGATTGACAATCAGCAACGATTCTTTTATCCTCATCTCAAGAGCTAGAAACTCTGCTACAAGAATCCCACCAATGTGGGAGTCCGTCCGAATATATTGAATAGGCGGGCAGTTTCTTGTAGGCTGTTTCTAGCTCCCACGCTTTAATTTTAGAAAAAATTTACAAGGAAAAATCATGTCAAAAATCAATAACATTCGTAAAGACTTCTTTCTCCAATTCGGTGAAGAGTTGTTTAAACTGCGCCGGGAACATAAACTTAACCTGCTGGAACTCAGCCAAAAGACCGGTATCAGAATGGCGAAATTAGACCTGATGGAAAGAGGAAAAGCTAAAGAAATTTGGCTCTTTTGCAAACTGCTGGCTTTTTATAACAAACTCATCAAAATAGAACTGGTGGAATAAGCGTACTCACCGCGGGAATAATTAACACATATCATCACAAGGTTTGCGGTAAAGAGATTTTGTCAAAGCGGTGTTTCGTCACGATGTTCCCTGTAATGGCAAAAATAACTGTCATGCCTACGCAAAGAACACGAGTATCAGGCATCTAAAAAAATAATGTCATAGCGAGCTTTGTGAGACATAGCGAAGTAATTTTAAGCGACGTTCAAAACCGCTGATTTAGGCTATTATATGAGGGAAATAATAGAAATTTAGGGAGAGAAAACGCAGCGTACAAATAAGTACGTGAGTATTTTTTCTCCCCGACAATTTCGTATCAGTTACTCATAGAATAGTCTAAATTTCGGGAATGGAAGACTGCGTCCTCTTCCCCTCCTCCACCGGACACTCGGCAGACTTGTCAATCTTCTCCCCTGCAATAACCTGCTTTATTTCATCGCCGGTCAGGGTTTCATATTCAATGAGGGCTTCGGCCAGCAGGGTCCACTCCTTTTCTTTTTCTTTAAGGAGTTTTTTGGCGCCTTCATAACCTTCGGTAACCAGACGCTTAATCTCCGCATCAACCAGGCGGGCGGTTTCTTCGCTCATATTCTGGTTCTGGGTAACGGATTTGCCTAAAAAGACTTCGCCGGAATTTTCGGCATATAACACCGGACCGAGCACATCGCTCATCCCCCATTCGGTAACCATTGAACGTGCCAAATTGGTTGCCATCTGAATATCGCCGGAAGCTCCGGAAGTAACGGCATTATAACCAAACTTCATTTCTTCGGCCACACGGCCGCCCATCGCCACAATCAGACGAGACATCATCTGCTGGCGGGTAATGGAATAACGGTCTTTCTCCGGCAGCTGCTGAACCATACCCAAAGCCCGGCCGCGCGGAATAATCGTCGCTTTGTGAATAGGGTCGGAACCCTCGGTATATAAACTGCAAATGGCGTGGCCGGCTTCATGGTAAGCGGTATTCATCTTTTCCCGGTCATCCATTGCCATCGACTTGCGCTCGGCACCCATCAAAACTTTGTCTTTTGCTTCGTCAAAATCTTTCAGCGTTACCTTGCGTTTGTTCTTACGGGCAGCCAGCAAAGCGGCTTCGTTAACCAAATTGGCCAAATCGGCCCCCGAGAAACCGGGCGTGCCGCGGGCCACCGTGGTCAGATTAACGTCCTTTGCCAGAGGAACTTTTTTGACGTGAACCTTCAAAATTTCTTCCCGTCCCTTAATATCCGGATTGGAAACCGTCACCTGACGGTCAAAACGCCCCGGACGCAGCAAAGCCGGATCCAAAACATCGGGACGGTTGGTCGCCGCAATCAAAATTACGCTCTGATTATCATCAAAGCCGTCCATCTCCACCAGCAACTGGTTCAGCGTCTGTTCGCGCTCGTCATTGCCGCCGCCCAAACCGGCACCGCGATGGCGGCCGACCGCGTCAATTTCATCGATAAACAGCAGACAGGGCGCATTTTTTTTGGCTTGGGCAAACATATCCCGCACCCGAGAAGCACCGACGCCGACAAACATCTCAACAAAATCAGAACCGGAAATAGAAAAAAACGGAACGTTAGCCTCACCGGCCACCGCTTTGGCCAGCAGGGTTTTACCCGTACCCGGAGGGCCGACCATCAGCACGCCCTTCGGAATACGTCCGCCCAGCCGCTGAAATTTGCTGGGATCTTTTAAAAAGTCGATTATCTCTTCCAGTTCCTGTTTTGATTCGTCACAGCCGGCCACATCGGCAAAAGTCACTTTTTTATCTGTCTCTTATACACATCTGACGCTGCCGACGATCGCATA
>ERZ1027059.647-NODE-647-length-11754-cov-9.871698_pt1 | contig 11754 bp, 17 predicted proteins | sample MGYA00519425_ERZ1027059 | MGnify/ENA primary metagenome ERZ1027059 (study PRJEB26926, sample SAMN06164566) | human gut metagenome | biome: ENVO:00009003; feature: ENVO:2100002; material: ENVO:00002003 | host: Homo sapiens | place: USA | collected 2012 ... | reverse complement strand
CCTTTTGTAGGGGCTTAGTTTTTTGTACCCAATTTAAGAATACTTTTGCCTTATCAATTTTGACATATCCCCAAAAACAGCAATCACAAACAGGTGTATGCTGTATATGTGTATGTCCGCAACTTATAATCCCCAGTGGTAAAAGTATTTTACTGCTGGGGATTTTTATGCCCTTTGGGGCTGTAAAGGGAGGACAATCACATGAAAATAATCAATATTGGAATTCTTGCCCATGTAGACGCTGGAAAGACGACCTTGACGGAGAGCCTGCTATATGCCAGCGGAGCCATTTCAGAACCGGGGAGCGTCGAAAAAGGGACAACGAGGACGGACACCATGTTTTTGGAGCGGCAGCGTGGGATTACCATTCAAGCGGCAGTCACTTCCTTCCAGTGGCACAGATGTAAAGTTAACATTGTGGATACGCCCGGCCACATGGATTTTTTGGCGGAGGTGTACCGCTCTTTGGCTGTTTTAGATGGGGCCATCTTGGTGATCTCCGCTAAAGATGGCGTGCAGGCCCAGACCCGTATTCTGTTCCATGCCCTGCGGAAAATGAACATTCCCACCGTTATCTTTATCAACAAGATCGACCAGGCTGGCGTTGATTTGCAGAGCGTGGTTCAGTCTGTTCGGGATAAGCTCTCCGCCGATATTATCATCAAGCAGACGGTGTCGCTGTCCCCGGAAATAGTCCTGGAGGAAAATACCGACATAGAAGCATGGGATGCGGTCATCGAAAATAACGATGAATTATTGGAAAAGTATATCGCAGGAGAACCAATCAGCCGGGAAAAACTTGCGCGGGAGGAACAGCAGCGGGTTCAAGACGCCTCCCTGTTCCCAGTCTATCATGGCAGCGCCAAAAATGGCCTTGGCATTCAACCGTTGATGGATGCGGTGACAGGGCTGTTCCAACCGATTGGGGAACAGGGGGGCGCCGCCCTATGCGGCAGCGTTTTCAAGGTTGAGTACACCGATTGCGGCCAGCGGCGTGTCTATCTACGGTTATACAGCGGAACGCTGCGCCTGCGGGATACGGTGGCCCTGGCCGGGAGAGAAAAGCTGAAAATCACAGAGATGCGTATTCCATCCAAAGGGGAAATTGTTCGGACAGACACCGCTTATCAGGGTGAAATTGTTATCCTTCCCAGCGACAGCGTGAGGTTAAACGATGTATTAGGGGACCAAACCCGGCTCCCTCGTAAAAGGTGGCGCGAGGACCCCCTCCCCATGCTGCGGACGACGATTGCGCCGAAAACGGCAGCGCAAAGAGAACGGCTGCTGGACGCTCTTACGCAACTTGCGGATACTGACCCGCTTTTGCGTTGCGAAGTGGATTCCATCACCCATGAGATCATTCTTTCTTTTTTGGGCCGGGTGCAGTTGGAGGTTGTTTCCGCTTTGCTGTCGGAAAAATACAAGCTTGAAACAGTGGTAAAGGAACCCTCCGTCATTTATATGGAGCGGCCGCTCAAAGCAGCCAGCCACACCATCCATATCGAGGTGCCGCCCAACCCGTTTTGGGCATCCATAGGACTGTCTGTTACACCACTCTCGCTTGGCTCCGGTGTACAATACGAGAGCCGGGTTTCGCTGGGATACTTGAACCAGAGTTTTCAAAACGCTGTCAGGGATGGTATCCGTTACGGGCTGGAGCAGGGCTTGTTCGGCTGGAACGTAACGGACTGTAAGATTTGCTTTGAATACGGGCTTTATTACAGTCCGGTCAGCACGCCGGCGGACTTCCGCTCATTGGCCCCGATTGTATTGGAACAGGCATTGAAGGAATCAGGGACGCAACTGCTGGAACCTTATCTCTCCTTCACCCTCTATGCGCCCCGGGAATATCTTTCCAGGGCTTATCATGATGCACCGAAATACTGTGCCACCATCGAAACGGTCCAGGTAAAAAAGGATGAAGTTGTCTTTACTGGCGAGATTCCCGCCCGCTGTATACAGGCATACCGTACTGATCTGGCCTTTTACACCAACGGGCAGAGCGTATGCCTTACAGAACTGAAAGGGTATCAGGCCGCTGTCGGCAAGCCAGTCATCCAGCCCCGCCGTCCAAACAGCCTCCTGGACAAGGTGCGCTATATGTTTCAGAAGATAATGTAACGTCTTGCGCAATGCAAGCGTTCATTCCCGACATTGATTCCGACGAGGTAAAGAGCATAAGAAACTCTCTAAACATGACGCAGGTTATTTTTGCCGCTGTCATGGGTGTTTCCGTAAAGACCGTAGAGGCTTGGGAAAGCGGCACAAACACTCCGTCCGGAACAGCAAGAAGAATGCTTTATATGCTGAAAACTGACCCGACTATCCCCGAAAAATTCAACCTCTATTGCAGATAAGGCTATCCGCTCCGAGTATTCGGGGCGGTTTCTTATTCATTAAAACTTTGCTTTCCATTCCGACTTTACCTCCAGCGTATAGCGCATTGGGGCAAGGCTTGACCATGCAAAATCATAGGGTATTTCAACCTCTATCGTTCCCTCAACGGAGAATTTCTCTGCTGTGCTTGTGTCGCCGGGAGCGCGGGGAGCCGGGGTTACTGAAAAGGTAATGTTCTTTATCGTGCATTGTGCTATTTCGCCGTTGGACATGGCATTATTCATATACTGCATGATTTGCGCTTTAGTCGCGGTATGTGATTCACGCCACACATAGCCGCCTGTGTTAGAATAGCTTGCTGCCTGTCCCTCGCGCACATTCTGATATAGTTTCGCATAATTTGACACCGAAACATGAATGATAGCGTCCTCATACTTGTCGCGAATTGCTGCCGCCTCGATATTTATGCGGATAACCTCAAAAATACCAAAGGCAAGCAGCATAACCACGATAACGATAACTGAGGTCATCACCGTAGAAAAACCTTTGTTGGCGCGTAACCGTTTAAGCATTTTTCCAGAACACCTCCGAGATACCGTTTGCACTTGAGGATATAGTGACAGGATTACCCGCGAAAACAAAGAACGACATATCCACCTGCGTAGATACCGTAACCGTGAATGCGTCGCCTATCTGTATTTTGCCGTTCTTCGACCATACAACTGTGGGGTCAAGTCCGCTGGCTTCATTGAGCCGTTCAAGCCGTGCTGTGGTTTCGCTGCCTACTCTGCCGGCTATCTCCGCTTCACGGCAAAGCTCGTTCGCATAGTTATTCAGCGTCATTTTTGTGAGGAACACGGGCGCAACGGTGATTATGAACATCAGCATCATTACCATTATCATCACGAAAATCGTAACGCCGACATAAGTGCTTCCTTTCTTTTCAGCAAGCCGATTTATGTACTTACGCATACGCACCTCCTTAAAAGCTGAACAGCGTACCAAAGCTGTCAAACATGGTTGTTCCGAGAACGACAACATAGAGGAGCAGCATTACGAACAGTAGAACCATTGACAGCCTGTTGATTTTCGGCGGTATCTTCAGCGCAAAGTTGCGGAGTATCTGCTTTTGGTATTCGGAAAAACGATATATGAGCGTTTCCCAGTAGACGTGCGTATCCGAGCCACGCGCCATTTCGATAAGTCCTCTTGTTACCTCGGAAAGCTGAGTAGAGCCTATTCTTCCCTCAAATCTGGTGATAGCAGCCTCCCAATTTGAAGAACGCATATCGGCTATGGTTATCTCTAATTCCTCGCGGAAATACGGTGAGAATGTGTCCTTGTGCTTTTAGAGAATGGAGAGGACATTGTGGTCGGTTTTTATCTCCTGCGCTATCGCGCCGACAAAGCGCGGAAGGTCGGTGTCTATCTGCTCGCGCTTCATTTTGATAGCCTCAGAGATTTTTTCATGTGCGTTTGTGTACTGTAACACGCCGAGAACAACCATGAGCAGAGCAAATATCACCGGAACAGCCTGTACATACTGATTGTCTATCATTGACGCGACAAGTGCGCCGAGGATATAAACGGGTATTCCGAGCAGAGCGTATGCGCCTGCTTTGACGATAGCTCTTGCCTCATAAAGCTGCGGCGACATGGATATGTGCGCTATTTTCAGATTAGCCTCTAACTGCTTTTGCCGTATATCCGACATTGGCAGCAGTTTTGACACAAACAGCGCCGTGTTGGTGTACATTTGCGAAAGCCCGTCCGGTGCGGGACGGTTGCGGGGTCCAATCGCTCTTATCGCCGCCGTTGTCTTTGAGGACGGCACTTTAAGCAGAACAAGCGCAAATGAATACGCACCTCCTGCAAAAAGCAGACAGGCGGCAAGCACCATAGCTTTCAGAGAAATGTCAATTAAGCTCAATCAGATCACCTCTTATATTCAATGGGCTGGGTGTACTTGTATGTGAGGGCAATAACGATAATGACCGTAACAGCTACTACGCAATTCACTATCTGACCGGCAAGCGTTTCTGTGAGAACAGCAAACCAGTCCGCGTTGAGGAAAAAAATCAGCGGATAATTCGCAAGGACAAGCCCTATCATGGTGAACACCTCTTTGCGCGGCTGCATTATCATGTTTTTCAGTTCCGCATTAACTATGCGAATATCCGAAAGACGCGCCGCCAAAGGCTGGAGTGAGAATTTCTGTTCGGAATTATCCTGGCACTCTATCAGCGTATCGCACCATTCGTGGAAAATTTCGTTATCAATCTCGTCCTTGAGCTGTTCGATAGCAAGTTTGACATTGGAGGAAATCATATCCACACGGGTGAGAAAGTTGATGAAAGCGTACTGTACAGGAGGGTTGATGTGGTCAATGGATTGTCTTACCGCATAGGCTATATCGCCGTTTGATATGTAATTCGTTGTGATGATGGACAACGCTGTTTCAAGTTCCTCCGCGATATGAGCCTTGTAGCTGGAAAGGAGCAGCTTAACATAAACATACGGTATAACAAAAGCTGCGGCAATAAGCACTACTGAAATGAGAAGATTGTTGAACAACGCACCAAGCAGCACTCCAACAACACCGCCGACAACCGCCGCGGTGATAAGCAGAGAAAACTTGTTTTCGGAATGCGTTGCCGCAAGAGCGTTCGTGATGTTGTCGATCATGCGCTGCATACGCGACTTTTTTATCTTGCCCTGCGTCACAAGTACCTTGTATTTAAGGCTGCGGTCACGGTGGAGCAGCGACATAATATCATCTGTTATCCTCTGCGGAGAAAGTCCGAGAAGAATGACTACGGCGGCGGAAAGCAGCAGCGCCGCAAGCAGATAAATCACCTTCATAGTTATACCCTCCCGTATATTTCAAGCTTGTCCTTCGGTACGCCGTTGTCGCGCAGGCGCTTCATAAAGTTTTCGGTGGGCGGATTGACCTTGACGTGCTTGCCGATTATTCTCGCCGTTCCGTCAGGGTTACGCACCTCGTCAATAATATCGTAACGATAAAGGGTGCGGGTTTCGTACTTTCCTTTCTCACCCTGAATACATTCCGCTATTTCCATGATGTGACGCGATCCGTCATCAAGCTGCTTTAGGTAAATTCCGATAGGGAATGCCTCAGTTACAAGTGATAGAATAGTATCAAGCGGCAGAGAGTGTGCCTGCAGGCAGAGCGTTGCAAGGCGGGTGTATATCTGGTGTGTGGAGGACGCGTGTGTGGTCGTAAGAACGGTGTGTCCTGTTCGTGCTGCTTCCTGCGCCTGCCACGCTTCCTCGTTTTTCATTTCAGCAACGCAAATTGAGTTCGGGTGCATGGTAAGGCACATAGTAAGCAGCTTTGCTAATGTTACGTCCCTCGCCGGGTCATCGGTTTCCTTTGTGACGAGATGAAGAACGTCGTTGATAACATTACCGTTTTCGTCCCGCTTAACAAGGTCAAATTCTCTCACGGATTTTTCAAGCGTGATCAGGCGCTTGTTGTTCGGGTAGTTTGACATTATATCCGCCATAATAGTGGTCTTTCCTGAGCCTGTTTCACCAGCATAACACTGCGAAACGCCGTGAATAAAGCAGGTCACAAGGAAATCGTATTCCTCCTCGCTGACCATGGCTGACTCGATAAACTGCTCACGGGTTATCTTTGAGGGATTGACGATACGGATAGACGCGCAGGCACCGCGGGCATTGTCGCAAATATCCGTATAGCCTGCGGTCACTCTGATATTAGAACCGAGAAAGCCTGTCGCAATAGGTTTTGAGCTATCCCATGTGATGTGATTGTGGTGCAGCAGACGTTTCAGCACGTCCACAAGATGTCCTGCGTCCTTGAAATGCTCCGCCTTGAAACGTGCGCCCTTTGCGGGAATAATCTCCACATCGTCCCAGCCGTTGATGTTGATTTCCTCAATATCCTTTCGGAGCAGCCAAGGCGTGAGGATAGAATACTCCGCCATTTCTATGTAGAGCTTGTCTGCGACCTCGCCCAGCGTCATATTCGGGACATAATAGTTGTTGTCCTTCATATACTGCTTGATAAGGCGTTTCATCATATCCTTTTTGTCGGCTTCGTAAAGCTCCACAGCGTAGTTTTCAGCCATGTGCTGCTGTACGCGGGAAAGAAGGGTGTCGAAAGGAATGAAGGAGCGTTCTATTTCCTTTACGCTTTTATCGGATATCTCAGAGAAATCTGACTTGTCCTTTTTCTTGCGGGATTTAGTTTCCGCAGCTTCCTTTACCTCCGCATATTCACCTTCGTTATCTGCGGTCTTTTTCTTGAAAAAACTGAGCATTACTTCTTACCTCCGATAAGCGATTTTGCGAGCTTGTTTATTGCGTGGTTATATGCGCTGTCCGACACTCCGTTTCGGAGGATAGCCGCCTGATTGAACGCCTCGGCGGCGTGGGTGCTGAAAGGTATCTCGCCGGATATTCTGCCGAGGGCATTACGCATAGCGGCAACGTCCTGCTTGAACGAATTTCCCAGCGCAAGGGCGCGGATAAAGTGCTTGTATTGATACTGCTCACTCTGTAAAACAGGCTCCTGTGAGCCGTCAAACACAAGTCCGTTAATATCCGCGGTGAACAGCTCCACGGTCTTTGTTGAGGACATGATAGACCATGCTGTCATTTTTGAGGTGATAACGGTTGACATACAATCAATTATCACATAGTCGGCGCTGCTGCGGAGATAGGAGAAAATCTGTGCAAGGCGCGTATCATCGGGCGGAGGGAAAGAATTCTCGTTCTCACGGATATTGTAGCCAAGCACCATTATCTTATCAGTAATGGGCAGCAGATTTCGACGTAAGTCGGTTTCCTCAAACGAAACATTCGACAGGCACTTTCCGAGAGAACCGTCAAACTTGCTTTCGTGCGGTGCAACAATAGGTATCAGCGGTTTGGTGGTATCAGTTCCGACAACGATAATATCCGCTTTCGGCTCAATGCGGGAAATGTTGTGTGCAAGAGCAAGAGAGGTCGTTGTCTTGTATGCGCCCGAGCTGCCGTATATTGAAAAAATCTTACCCAATTATTCCACCTCGCTCTCTGTGCTTTCGTCATAAATCTCGGCGGTATTAAAAACCGCCTCTGTTGTTTCATAGTCAACTACACCGAGCAGCTCACGCTGGGCGGCAAGGTATTCGGCTTTATGTTCGCTGTCGCCGCGGCAGACAAATACTGCATGGAGCGTTGTGTTCTCGCACTCGGCAAGTTTGAGTGCCTGTGTGCGGTCCTGACATATCACGGTTATCGTTGCATAAAGCGCCTGTTCCTCATCATCGTCCTCGGCAGCATTTACCTGGTCTGCATTGTAGGTATCGTCCGAGCCGTTGTCCGCGGTAGTCGCTAAAACCTCGATATACTGTAATTCATCGTAGATTATAGCCTCATCGTCATTGTCCTCGTTGACAGAGATTATCTGAATTACGTCGCCTGTCTGGAGCTTACCGGAAAGACCGTTAGCAAAGCTGCGTACTGTTACTGACATAGCGGTTTCGTTCACTCCAAGCTGACGGAGCAGAGTGTCCGAGGTGTCAATGGTGTCGGACAGCTTGTTTGCGGAGAATGTGTCGCCGGCAAACATAGCGGCTACCGTGTACTTGCCGACGATTTGTTCAGGGTCGGTGATGATATTATCGGGAAGATTGAGAGTGCCTACCTCAACGGCGGCAAGCATAGAGGGCTGTATCTGCGCTCCCTGGGGAACGTCCTCTTTGAGTCGGATAACGGTTGTTTTCTGTTCAAGCACAACAGAAAACAGCGGCGTTATGCCAAAGCAAAGAATGATAGCAAGCACAATGAGAATTATGCCGATAAGTGTACGATTTTTAAGCATAGAGAAAAACCTCCAATAGAAAAACAACCGCATTAGCAGCGCAAATAAACGGTGCAAGCGGCATTTCTTGTTCTTTTTTGATGTGTGCGAATATTTTTGCTGAAATCAGCGCAAGCAGCACCGCAATAAATCCCGGAACAGCGCCGAGCGCAAAGCCAAAGGCAGCGCACAATTTAACATCACCCATACCTATATCCGCTATTAGATTTGCTGCGAAAAGCGTTATAAATAAAGCAAGCAAGCCTGTTATTCTTGCTGAAAGAGATAGCTCATTCAGAAACGGGCTTGCTGCAACAATTATGAACGGGGCAAAGTTGCTTATTTCGCGGGTGCGTATATCTTCTGCGGATATATGGGTAAGGTATATGGTGAGTATCACCGATATTGTTAAAACCATTTTGATTTGTACACATACCGGTATCGCCGCTGTGAACGGGCAAAGCGCACCATGTTTTTAATCTGTCCCACTACGGAAAGGCGGGTAATGGGGTCTTTGCGCGTCATCATAATGCTGCCGGCAGCGCCGATCATCATTGTGAAAACCAGAGCCGCAAGGTTGCCCGTGATAAGCATAAACACAGCCGCGACAACGCCAAAGCAGGCTATTCCGATAAAGCATTGTTTAAGCTCCGTTCTGCCAAAGCCGACAAAGTATTCCGGCTCGATGTTAAGTCCGTAGGGAATGTATAGCTTTCTGCGATTTTCGTTTTCCATATTACACCGCCTTTCAGGTAAGATAGCTGACGATTATGTTCTCGATTAAAAACGGGAGCTGCGCTATTACCGCAAAAACAACCGTGTTCTTTAAGCGTTTCTTGTACTGCGGAGCCTCGTCCGATTCGTGCGTGAGCTTCAGAAAAATGTATATGGCTCGCATAGCAAGTCCGCTGTTTATAGCTATCTGAAGATAGCTGCTGAGCTGGTCTATCTGTGATGTGTCCATACTTTCACCTTACTTTATTGCTCCGCGCACCATTTGTGCGACTCTGACCGTCTGGAAGAATGTATTTCCTGCCGTTCCGCCGCCTGTCGGCACAAGAAATTCACGCAGGATACGGGGCGCTGTGGTTGCCGCAAACATACAAGCAATACCCCAAGGAATATTGGTTATATCTATCACGTTTGACGATAGCAGGAATGCAAGTCCTATTTTTAACAGCATTATCTGCACGATTGTAGTCACAAACGCTCTAACAAACTGTGTGACATAGTTGCGGAAAATTCCCTTGTCGTTTTCAAGCAGACCTAAACACGCAAGCGGTATTCCGGCAACCATTACCTGCATCTCCACTCCCCTTGACATAAACTGAAACAGTAATATGAGATAGAAGATGAAGAACACAAGGCAGGCGAGTACCGGAACAATACCCAGAGAAGCTATGCCTGTCAAGATGGTAGCTGTGTAGTTGGTATCTGCTCCAAGTTGTGATAGAATTGTGGTCGTTACACTATCGCAAACCTCCACGAAAATATCGTATATCCAGCGGAACATAAGCGCCGTTGCGATTGCTTTCACGAAATTCACAAGCAGCATTGTAGGGTCGGTGTCCGGATTACCGTCCGTCCATAGCACATACAAGTCAAAGCCTTTTTTGAGAAATTTCAGCACCATAAGCGATAGTGCAAGCGAAAACGCCATATCCGAAACGGTTGTAAAGAAATTAACGCCTGTGCATTGCGTCATCATCTCGTCTGCATGGAAAACCATGTCGTACAGACCGCCAAGCACCAATTCATTCATGAAAGTGGTTACTATTCCGGTTATGAGTGCAACAACAAGCGTTATAATGATAAATACCATAAGCGTGTTTCCTTTCCAAAGCAAGAGCCGCAGGGGTGAACGCTCGGCGGAAATGACCGAGGCGTCACGCCTCTGCGGCTAGCTTTATGCGGATTGGATAGAGGGTGGGTATCAGCCCATGTTGAACATGGATGTAACCTTGTCCTCGGTAGAGGGCATGATAACGTTGTTCATCAGAGCGATCAGTCCTACCAGCAGAATGCCGCCGAGAACGACGCCGATAATGATAACGATAGCGTGTTCGGAAACGGAGCCGCGGGTTTCCTCAATCTTGTTCTTTGCTGCCGCAACAGCCATAACTGCCTTGTTGATTGCCTTAGTCTTGATAGCGTTGATCTTGTTCATCATAGTTTTGTTCCTCCAAAAATTGTAGTAGTTTATCTTTCAGGCTCGTCGAAAGACGGAGCATTGAAATCCTGTGTGTTATCCGCGGTGTTTGAATTAGCATTTGCGCGGAGCTGTTTCATGAGCGTTGAGTAAGCGCCGATTACAACATTGCTTATCTCGTCGCGCATCTCTTTGGTCGTGGGGAAAGCCGTATCAACATACTTCTTATCGCCGTTCTGGTCGGTGTAGGACACGTTCGGCATATTGACAAAAATGCCCTTTGAACCGTTCATCACGGAAAGACCTCTCACAACGAACGAATTGTCAAGGGTAATGCTGACAGTAGCAAGACGGCTGCCGTTCGGATTGTTCGAGAGCTTAATGTCCTTTTCGGGATTGCAGCTTATCTTCATTATGTGTTCCTCCTTTGCTGCGAGATGTGGCTGCGGTGAAAATTTTGTCGGGGGGGGAGGTATCCACGAAAGGCGTAACATTATGTACCACCTCCAAAGTAACCTGTGATTACCGTAAGCAGAGAGGTCGCTACTACCGCACCGATAGTGGAAACTACTGCGGTAATAATGCGGTTATCCCACTTTTTCCTGTCCATTTCGTCTGCGGCAGAACGCCTGATACAGAAATAGACAATGCAGACCGTGCCGACTACTGCGGCAAGTCCCAGCAGAATAGTTGACGCGTCATTCAGCAGGTTTTTTAAGCCTGTCGCAACGACAGAGCCGCCTAAACCGCCGCCATCTTCTGCGAAAGCGGTAACGCTTAACGCTGCTGTCATGACCGCCGCAGAAACAGCGGAAATGATACCCTTGACCTTACTTGTCATCTTTTTCCCTCCTTTCAGAACATAGAATTGTGACCTTCGTTTTCCGCATTAACAGCTTTACGCGTCTTTGCAGCTAATTCCAGCCACGGTTTCCATAGTTTTATCTCAATCTCGCCGTCATAGCTTGGTCTTGCATTTTCATCAAGCTCGATAAGCCGCTGATTATGCTTTTTGTCGCCCAGACCGAGCATATCGTTGAATGCCCATTTGGAAATATCCGGCGACTCCATAACGGCGGGAGAGTTGTTAGAGATAACGAGCGAATAGGGGCGTTCAAAACCGTTCATTATTTCCTCTGCAGTAAGCAGGCTGCGCTCTATCAGCGACACATTCACAGAGCTGGACGGGTTTGAATATTTTTGTGCGGAGCTGCCGAGTGAATAGGTTAGGGTTGTGTACTTTCCCATTGCCTCGGAAAGTTCCTTGTTGGTTTCAATATCGGTGCTTTGGAGATATATCCAATAGCGGCAGTTTCCTTTTGCTATGTTGGCAACCTCCTCGCCGTACACAAGTTTAAGCTGTGCAAAGCTCTGCAAAAACAAATTCCACCTTATTCCGTAGCCGCGCGATACCGTAAGTTTCTTTTCAAAAGTT
>ERZ1027059.636-NODE-636-length-11845-cov-8.698049_pt1 | contig 11845 bp, 16 predicted proteins | sample MGYA00519425_ERZ1027059 | MGnify/ENA primary metagenome ERZ1027059 (study PRJEB26926, sample SAMN06164566) | human gut metagenome | biome: ENVO:00009003; feature: ENVO:2100002; material: ENVO:00002003 | host: Homo sapiens | place: USA | collected 2012 ... | reverse complement strand
GAGATGCTCAGGAGTCTCGTGGGCTCGGAGATGTGTATAAGAGACAGATATTCGGCTGTTTATTATATTTTTTATGTTGGGTATTATATTACTTAGGAATAACAAATGCGGGAGTTATATTAGGTTTAACTATTTTTCCATGCTTAACATTTTTATTATATTCTTTAGAGCGGAAAAATATGATTGCTTTTGTTCCTGCTTTAGTTTTTACGATATGTCATTTAATATATGCTATCGTTAATTATATTGTATAATAATTGGAAGTTGAGGTGGAAATATGGCATCAAGCAAGGAATACTTAGAGTTTATTTTAGAACAACTATCTGAGTTAGAAGAAATTACTTATCGAGCTATGATGGGAGAATTTATTATTTATTATCGTGGCAAGATTGTAGGCGGTATCTATGATGATAGATTACTTGTTAAACCAGTAAAATCAGCAATTAGTTATATGCCGACAGCTCCGTATGAATTACCATATGAGGGAGCAAAAGAGATGTTGTTGGTAGATGAAGTTGATAATAAGGAATTTTTGACTGGCTTGTTTTATGCAATGTATGATGAATTGCCAGTTCCAAAACCGAAAAAGAAATAAGCAACTTCCAGTTTTTGGAATTAAGAAAATTGGAATTTGTAGAGATTGTAAGTTTTTATATACTTAACATAGGAGGATGATCGAATATGGATGATATAGAATTTGTTAGATGTTTTGGCATAAATGAAGACTTTATTATGAACTGTCAGTTATTAGATATGGATTTAGATAGGCGAGTAGGAAGGGTAATTAAGAGAGACAAGTACAAACAGTACAACCAACTTGATGAAATTAAAGAGGCTATAGTTGTATATGTTGATGGCAAAGCCGTTGGTGCAGGAGCAATTAGAGAATATCAGTATGGTGATATTGATGATGCAACCGAATTGAAAAGAGTATTTGTCAGAGATGAGTTTCAAGGGAAAGGAATAGGAAACAAGTTGGTTCTTGAATTGATTGAGTGGGCAAAAGAGCTGGGATACAAGAGGTTGATCCTTGAAACTGGAGAACTACTACAAGAATCATGTCATATATATCGGAAAGTAGGATTTAAAAAAATAGATAATTATGGTCCTTACATTTCGATGCCAGAATCATTGTGTATGATGAAAGAATTGTAGCTGATAACTTCCTGTTGCCGGAGAGTTGCATAGAGTGACAAATACAGATTTTATGGAGGCAAATCATGAACAGAATAATTTCTAAAATCGGTGCGACGGTCGTAGCATTACGGTTGATTGAAATCTTTAGAGGGAATAAATATGCTTGAGACAAATAGATTATTAATACGAAATTTTGTGGCGGAAGATACACATTCCTGCCTTGAGGGGTGGGGGAAAGATAAAAAGCTTGGAAAATATATACTTGGTTATCCGGCAGAAGAAAAGCAGATGGAAGCATTTGTAGATGCCTGGTCGAAGAATAAAAACGCATGGCTTATTTTGGAAAAAGAGAGTAAGAATTGTATCGGATATGTAACGATTGATATACCGTACATACAGATTGGAATTGGAGAGATAGGGTATGTGATTGGTGAACGTTTTCAAAATAGAGGGTACGCATTTGAGGCATTACAGTGTATTATTCAAGAATATTTGGTAAAAAGAGATATGTATATGCTTGAAGCAAAATATAATATATGTAATATGGCTTCTGGAAATTTATTGAAAAAGCTGGGCTTTCAATTTGATGGAGAGCTTAGAAACAGAAGAATTGATATTGACTCAGGAGAACGTAAAAACTTAGTAATTTGTTCTATTACAAAGGAAGAATTGAAATTTAGAATGTGTAATTGTGATTAGAACCGTCCATATTCATGAGTTGTCAGATGTAATATTTTATTGCATAGAGGGTGATTTCGATATCGTGACCGACGACGGGATTGTGCATCTTACTGAAGGTGATTTTGTATTAATTGCGAAGGGAACACGACATAGACTAATACTAACAATACTTGTTAAGTGTCTGTTGATTGAGATGGACGGAATACTGAACAAAGAGAATATGGGTGGAACATACTACCAGACAAATTCAAGTTTGGAGAATTAAGAAAATTGGAGTTTAAAGGAGGTATCATTATGTGTGGAATGACAAATGATTTATAAAGAAAATAAATCGGAGGTTTATATGAATTACTCGATAAGAGAACTAAAACGATATGAAAATAAGGTATTAGATACTTTTTTGTACGAGGCGATTTATATTCCTGAAGGAGTTTCTGCACCGCCCAAAGATATTATTAACCAATCAGATTTGCAGGTATATGTAAAAGACTTTGGTGCGAATAAGGGAGACTTATGTTTGGTTGCTCAAGTTAGGGATGAGATTGTTGGTGCTGTATGGGTTCGGATTATGAATGATTACGGGCATATAGATAATGAAACACCATCTTTTGCAATTTCACTTCTTAAAGAGTATAGAAACTATGGTATCGGAACAGAATTAATGAAACAGATGCTAACAAAACTAAAAACAGAAGGATATAAACAAGCATCATTATCTGCTCAAAAGATGAATTATGCTGTCCATATGTATAGGAAGGTAGGATTTGAAATCATTGATGAAAATGATGAAGAATATATTATGATTTGTAAATTATAAGCACTTGAAACTTCCAGTTCTCAGATGACTGTTTTTATGGGATTTAATAACTGTTATATTTTGTTATAGAAATCGCGTCAAACCCTTGAAAATACTAAACTTTTCACAGGTGTCCTTTCCATTACATCTTGTATCGTGTTATATCGTTCTACCCTTGTTTACGAACCCTCACAAGGGAAAAAATAAGGGAAAGAAAATCTGGTAACAATTTATAACAAATTATAAAAATGGCGGTTGGGACTGGATGAAATGCTTATAATACATTTTCAAGAAAGGATGGATAAGATGAGATTGATATATGTGGAGTATAGCTCTATTACGAATAGTATTGATGTAAACACATTTGAGAATTACATATTGCGGATTGATTGCAACAAGGCAGAGGATGGTTTGAAAACCACTCCTTGCTCACAGAATTCGCTTAACGCATTGGCAATAGATGAGCCACTTGAATATGCTCGGCTTGCTCTAGATGGAGAAACGCAGGCATTGGTGGATGCGATTGATAGTTTAGAGATATGGGGAATTGATTCTTTTGGCGAAATGACGATAGAATATTGGGACTTGATGTGATAAAATAATAGAAGTATCTTATTTGGAAGAGGTGAAAATGATATGAAATTTATCCGAGATAACTACTCAGTACAGTTGATGTAAACTGTTGGCAGATTGTGCTGAGGTTAAAAGAAACTTGCTAGCAGTCGTTGACTGTACTGTCCTAATGCTTGAAATACAATCTATAAAGGAGTACAGTTATGCGTTATATAAAAGAAATATTAAAGAAAAACAGAATATGGGTATTAGTCTACATTGGGCTAGGTATATTTAATGCATTTATGGCTAATTACAAGGCTGACTATTTCCAAAAGGTCATTGATGGATTGGCTGATAGAACACTTGCATTTGCAGGAGTTGCAACATATGGTTTTATTTTGCTGGTAAATTATTGTATGAATTATTTGGATAATTATCCTGAAAAGAAATTTGAACATGGTATTTATCTGGATTTTAAGCTTTTGTCCCTTAGAAAAATAAGTACAATTGATTATACAGAATACCAGAAAATAGGTACAGGCAAACTTGTTCAAAGGATTGAGAATGGTTCAACAGCAGAAAGAAATGTATTATTCAATTTCTGGTTGCGTTTGATTCGAGACCTACTTCCTACCATTGTTTTTAGTGTATACTTTATTTGGAAAATAGATAAAAAAGTTACTTATGTATTGTTTGTAGGCTATATGCTTATTTTTATAATAACCAACATTCTACTAAAGTTTTTATATAAAATAAAAGAAAAAATTTTGAACAGTGAAGAGCTACTAAATCATTATTTGGTTAGAGGCTTTATGGAAATGTTGATATTTCGTATGAGCAAACAGTTTCCGAATGAAATAAAGAAAACTAATAATGCCAAAGAGAGTATTGTTTCAGCAAAGGTAAAAATGAATATGATTCATAAAGCATTCTTTACAATATTTGCGCTACTTGTGGCAATGTTAGATATTGGTATTCTTTTTTATGAATGGAAAACACAAAACCTTACAGTAGGTTCCGTAGTTGCACTAATTGCACTTATTGAAAATGCTTATACACCAATTGCTATTTTTAATGTACTTTATGTCCAATATAAATTGGACAAGGCGTCTTATAAGAGATTTGAAGAATTTTTAGGCTTAAAAGATGATGATCAATTAAGAAACGGTAACGCAATAAATGCTGATGTTGGCGAAATAGCAATAAAAACTTATCATTCCAATATGGGGAACGAAAAATTATTGATGATTTGAGTTTGTCCATAAAAAAAGGAGAAAAAATAGTTTTTGTAGGAGAAAGTGGTTCCGGAAAATCGACCTTGATTAAGATATTATTGGGGTTACTAAAATACAATCAAGGAAAAGTTCGCTTAGGAGACATGGAGTTAAGTGGAATTTGTCTTAATAATTTGTATGATAGAGTTAGTTATCTATCGCAGGATGCTCCTGTTTTTGACGGAACAATAAAAGAAAATTTGGTATTTGAGAAAAAAGTGTCAGAAGAACAAATGCTGGGGGCATTGAGTGAAGTGCAACTATCTCATCTAGTTGAGAATCTTGCGGAAGGTTTGAATACTGAAATTGGTGAGAAAGGTACTTGTTTATCAGGTGGAGAAAAACAAAGACTTTCATTAGCCCGATTGTGGTTTGAAGATTCCGAACTTGTCATTTTGGATGAAGCAACATCTGCAATGGATAATTTAACAGAAGAAAATGTAATGAAATCAGTTATGCAGAAAATGAAAGATAAAACAGTCATTGCGATTGCACGTAGATTAAATTCCATTGCCGGTTTTGACAGAATTATTCTTTTTAGAGAAGGGAAGATTGTTGGACAAGGAACTTTTGAAGAACTACTGCGTACAGATTCTTATTTTATGGACTTGTATAATGCGAATGTGCAATAATAGTATTTTTTAGATTTGAACTTGTAAAAAATTTAAAGTGGCTGTCGCTCTTGCTTTTTTATTGTTTGAACGACAGCCACTCAACAGAAATTCACGCTATTTTAAACGAATAGTTTTTATTTTGGTTCTTGTAGTACTACCGTTGGATACAGAAGTTGTAATACGTAAATTTCCATTGCTGGTAGTTTTTGCTTTTGTAGATATTCGAATTGTTTTTGTACGCATATTTTTTCACCTCTTTTCAAAATTTTAGTGACAAACATGGACATATATAATACAATAGTCAAAGTATAATTTATGATAGTTGCCGCTATCCTAAATTATTGTTTTTATTTCCGTCAGGTTTACTACATGGGGTAGGAACATTGTTTACTTTCCTCACGTAGTAATCCTGATATTGTCCATTACGAATTGCTGATACAAATTCTTTACGATTCATTTCTTTGTGTGTTTTGTTATCAACAAAGCGTTGATTTCTTCCAGTATCGGATTCTTTTACCACAGAAATTCTTCCCATATTTTGTCACCACCTTTCATAGTTAAAATAGAGTGTTTGAGACGATTGTGTTATGGTTTGTCCTTGTTTATAAGTCGATAATATCATTTTAAATACGATACGTCAATAATTAAAAACGAGAATTTGTGAAAAATATGCAAATGCAAAGGATTAAAACTTGATAAGCGTATAAATTTATTTGATATTTGCATGAAAAACGAAAACGAGGTTGACTTTTACACTTGTTTGGATATAATATAACTACCAACAAAAATTGAAGAGGTGTTACTATGATTTTAGAATATACTTGTGAAAATTATCGTTCAATAAAAGAAAAAGTGATATTTTCAATGCTTGCCTCAAAGGATAATTCTTTTGAAAAACTCTTAGTAGATTATAGGGGAACACTTATTAATAAAGTGGCAGCTATCTATGGTGCAAATGGCTCTGGGAAGACGAGTTTTTTAGATTCATTAAATTTTTTGAAACTTTTAGTTTGTAATAGCAATAATCATCAGCCGGGTGACAAAATAAGACAGGTTTCGCATAAGCTTACAAAGCAAAATACTCCTACAACATATACTATTCAATTCTTGAAAGAAGATGTACGTTATGCTTATGGTCTGTCTTATACATCAGAACAGATTATATCTGAGTATCTTTACTATTTTCCGAATGGAAAACAAGCAAAAATTTTTGATAGAAGTTTGAATGAAGTATCTTTTGGAGATAAGTTTAAAAAAGATTTTGAGGCGATATTGAATTTTATGAAGCCTAATAAATTATTTCTATCTGTTTCTGCAAATTACTCTGCAGTAAAAGAAGCAGAATTAGTTTTTTTGTTCTTTAAGGAAGATCTTATCTTTTATCCGTTGCCATTAGAAATTAGTAATTGGCTGGAGTATTCTATTGAAAGATTTACGAAAGAGCCTGAATTAAAAAAGATATTTATTGATTTTATGAAATCTGTTGATACACCTATTCAAAGTATAGATACTAAGTTTGAAAAAACACAGATGACTCCAGAATTTATTCCAGATAATATACCAGATGAATTTAAACCTTTTTTTGCTCAGGCAAAAGAAGTAACAAGGTCAGAAGCAAATATAAATTACGGTTTGTTCTCTGTTAATCTGAATGAAGAATCTAAAGGTATTCAAAAATTATTTGAAGTATTCGGTCCTATTATAGATATTATTCTTAAAGATAAAGTTTTGATATGGGATGAAATGGAAACAAGTTTGCATCCTCGTATAGTAAAAGAGATATTAAGACTTATTATGTATGGAAAGCGGGATTCTAAAGCTCAGCTTATTTTTAGTACACATGATACAAATCTGTTGGATTTAAATACGTTTAGAAGAGATCAGATTTGGTTTACTGAACTTAATAAAGATAGGGAGACTGACATTTATTCTTTGGCGGAGTTGAAAAATGTAAGAAAAGATGAAAATATCAGTAAAGGATATATGAATGGAAAATATGGTGCGATTCCGTTTATTCATAATCCTTTGGTATTTCCAGTAGAGGAGGGATGTTAATGCCTCAAACGGAAGAAAGAAATCTTGAACTTACACCTAGAAGTATTGGTACACGTGATAGACGTCCTAGTCGTACAATACAATTTGAACTGTCAGCCATTACAAATCGTTTTACAAACAATTTATTATCTATAAAGTCACAATTTGAATTGGCTGAACAATTAAAAGCCGAAAATAATATTCAGTATAAGGATGTTTTAAGATCCCAGGTAGTTTTTCTCGATAGTGCTTTGGATTTCTTTATGCATGAAGTGACAAAATATGGTATGGTACAAATATTTCAAGGCGTTTGGGAAAAGACAGAACGATATGACAATTTTACGATTAGGTTAGGTGAAATTTCGGATGTCCTAAGAAACCCTGAACAAGAAAATTGGTTTTTGGATATTGTAAATGATTCATATGCGGAAGATACATTTATGAGTGCCGGTGCAGTGATTGGTCAATTGAATCTTATTGGCGTAAAATGGCAAAGTGTTGCAGATAGAGCATTTTATGAGCAAGGCTCAACGACACCAACTAAAGACAAATTTAAGCAAACTTTAAACACTTTGTTTAGACGAAGAAACCAGATTGCACATCAAGCTGATTGCTTACATGAAACAGGTGCAAAAATAGATATTGAACGTGAGGATGTTGAAAAATACATTGCTGATATAGAAAAGATAGTGACCGCTATTTCTGAGGAAATAGAATATGTGAATAATTCTTGATGATGCTAGGGGCGATTATCTCGCCCCTTTATCTCTGCTTCGGTAAGGTTAGCTGGCATTGTGCTTGTCAGCCTTTTCTTGATACCGCTGTAACTTTTCGTACATTGATTTGACTTTTGGAGTGGCTTTCTCTCCGTAGGCTTCTTCCCACTTGGCACATTCTTTCTGATATGCGTCGATGGCACGCTGTGTGGTATAAAATGCTGTGTAGAAATCCTGCACTGTTGCAAATCCATGTTGTTTGACGATACCAGATAATCCGGCTTTGAGGATTTGGATTTCCTTGTTTTTGTCGGCAATCCTGTTTTCAAGCTCCTTTTTCTTGGTAAGCTTTGCGAGTCCCTTTAAATCGCTTAATTCAAGCTCCAGTTTATTCCGTTCACGTTCTGCTTCAAAGATAAGATGATTTTGCTTATCAAGCGTAACCTTGATTTTCTGAAGTCTTGGGAAAGCGGCTGCTTCCGGTGGCATAACCGGTCTTGGAGGTATCTGTCGCTTGGGCGGTTCTGTAACCTCTGTTTCATGTACAGTTTCGGTAATTGTGGCTACTGGTGGCTCATGCTTGGTTATTACTTCTTTAGCCGTAGCTATAACAACATCAGCGGTATTCTCTGCTTTTATAACATCATTACTTCCGTATTCTTTTTCAAGGGCCTCATGGAACAGCTTGTTTTTCAGTTCCCTTGTGGCGGTCATTATCTTGGAAATCAGAAGTGCAAGTTTCGCTGTGGCTGTTGTGATAATGCCTGCCAGTTTCTCAGGACACTTGCCGAATACATTAATGGATAACCGGATACGCTCCATAATCCATTTCTGCTTTATCTGCCGTATCTCATCCTCCGGCACTTGGATGACTAATGCTCGGTCTACTTCGTGATTCCACATCATACGCACTTCATTATCTGTCTTTATCTGTTCCGCTTTGGGATTATTCTTACCGATTTTCTTGGTGGCAGGGTACAATCCGTTTTTATCGAATACATGGAGCTTATTCTTATCATCCCCTATCAGAAGATTGATAAGGCCGGTATAGAAGCGTTTTGCCTCGTCCAGATAATACTCCTGCTTGAACAGCTTATTCTTGGCGGTAAATATGGTTCGCTCGTAGACTTCGCCTTTTTTAATTATCTTACAGCCCTTGCGGACATTAACTCTATCATCCAGTATCTCTTTCTTGGTGTGTACATGTTTTTTCTGCTCGTCATAGAACATATTGCGTGTTGCAATCTTTTCTATGGGTTCCGGTAACAGTTCCCTTTCGGAAAAGATGAGATGGATATGATAGTTGGTTTTGCGTTTGTTATGGCGCAGGGCTAATACACACTCCACACCATATTTTTCTTTAAAGCGGTTGGTAAACATCTGTAACAGCCTGTCAGGGTCGTAAAGGTTATGGAAGGATTCCGGCAGGGCTATAATCAGTTCCTTTGCCTCAATACATTTCCCTTCCGTACCGCTTTTTAGAAATTCCTGCTGATTAAATCTTGCAAGCTCCGTCCAGTAGTGGCGGTCTGTTGTTTCATAGACCGCATACAGATTTTCCTGCTTGGCGTGACTGGATATATAAGTAATCCTGCCACGAACATTGTGGAGCTTGCTCATCTGAATAAATGAATTTCTTTCGATAGTGCTTCCTTCTCTCGTAAATATTACTTAGGGAAAGAGGCGGAAGGATTATAAGTGAGTGGACACTTAGGTGTCCGGTTACGAACACGATGCAGTGTCCGGCATTACCTCAAATGTGACAGCATTTGGAATTTACGCTTGCGTAAATTTGCTCCCTGCAAGGGCGAAATACCCAGAGTACAAATCAAAGATTTGTGCGAAGGGTGTATTTCGCTCTCAAACGCCGAGGGCTTGCAAAAGAATTGTACTATGAGGTCTATACCACTCACTTCAATATGAAATTGTCCTGTAAAATTCTTGCTCCTTTCCCGTAAATTTTGGTTGATACCAGAGGAAGCACATGATATAATCTATTTGTGTGTAGGTATATCATGACTTCGGTCTGATACATACCAAAGGGTGGTTTCGTAGGAAGCCACCCCCTTTAAGTTACAGCAGTTTTTCTGCTAACTGTTTTGACAGTTATACAGGGAAATATCTCTTGTGTGTGTAAGAAAAGATGGAATGTATCTTGGAACGGATGCTCTTTCCAACATGTGTAGCTCAATATCGAAGCATGTGAAGGGCTTGGAGCATTTCCACTTCCACTTATTAAGACACACATTTACCAGTAATCTGTTAGCAAGCGGTGCACCGCCAAAGGATGTGCAGGAGCTGTTAGGACACTCGGCAGTAAGTACCACAATGAATATTTATGCCCACGCTACAAGGGAAGCCAAAAGAAATTCAGTAAGACTTTTGGATAAAGTAGCAGGGAACAATTAAGACGAAAAAACACTTTTTCCCTTATCATTTCATCATAAGGGAAAAAATAAGGGAAAAGTGCAAAATACATAGATGTTGATGGGCTGGGATGCACGAAAATAAAGGAAAGTTAAGGGTAAACACAAGAAACTTCCGGTTTGTATCTTTTCTAATGAATATGCCTCATATGAAGAGATTACAAATTGATTGCATTGATTTCAAGAGCAATTCCAACAGAATCAATCAGCTTTCTAAACTCAAGTCATTATCCTTGAGAGGAATTAAGATTTCAGACTTTTCATTTTTGCGGAAGATGAATTTGGAGAAGTTGGCACTTCTTTGAAATTCAAAGAACTTCCTGATTATTTGCAGGAGAAAGTCAGTAATTGGGATAAAACCAGAACTGGCTGCAGAGGTATTGTTATAGATGGTGAGCGTATTTTACTTTCATATGAAACACAAACAAATCAGTATATGATTCTGGGTGGAGGCTTGGAAAACAATGAAAGTAATGAAGAATGTTGTGTTAGGAAAATTGCTGAAAAAACAGGAATGATTGTAGATGTTTCGGAGTGTATGCTTGAAATTGATGAATAAACAACTTACTTTTGTTGTAAAGGAAATTAAGGCAGGCACTTAATGAACCGAAATGCTAATAAAATTAGAAATTCCAAACTCCCACGATAAGCTGCGTTAACGTGCTAAAACTTTTTCTTGACCTTGTATTTTATTAATGTTATCATATATCACTGTGTAAAGCACATATTAATTTTAAAAGGAGAATTGAAAATGAAGAGAAACGTAACAAAAGTAGTAAGTGTATTACTTGTCTTAGTTATGGCAATGTCGCTCATGGCATGTGGTTCAAAGAAATCAGATGACAAAAAGAGCAACAAGAATTTAGCACCACTTACAGCAGAGGAATTAGTAAACAAAGTATCAGAAGCTACTACAGATGTAAAAGGTATTTCATCAAAGATTACATTAGATGCTGCAGTATCAGCTTCAGGAATGGATATGTCAATATCTGGTACAGTTGAATCAAAAGCAAATGTTGATCCAGCTGAATCATATGTAAAAGTAGATTTATCATCAAATGCGTTAGGTCAAGAAAGAAATGTTAATTCTGAAGTGTATATGGTAAAGAATGATGACAAGATTGATACTTATACATTATATGATGGTGAATGGTCATATGAATCAGCAGATGCATCAGAATATACAGATAGTATTAATGATGTTATAGAACAGTTACAGTCAATTGATTATAAAGAAGTTTCTAAATATTTTGGCGAAGGAAAAGTAGAGAAAAAGAATGGTAACTACCAGTTAACAATGTCTGCATCTACAGAAGACCTTATCAGCAAATTAGAAGAATCTGAACTTGCTGACAAACTTGATTCAGTAGATTTATCATCAATACCAGCGGCAACAATTACATTAAAAGTTGTTTTAGATGGTAAAACATATTTACCAGTATCGGCAAAAGTTGGTTTTGATATGGATACAATTACTTATGAAGGAATTGAAATTGAATTAACAAAATTTGATTTTGCTATTGATTTCACATCATACGATGCAGTAGATATCAAAGTTCCTGATGAAGCTTTAGATCTGTCTCTTATACACATCTGACGCTGCCGACGATCG
>ERZ1027059.635-NODE-635-length-11877-cov-7.478853_pt1 | contig 11877 bp, 6 predicted proteins | sample MGYA00519425_ERZ1027059 | MGnify/ENA primary metagenome ERZ1027059 (study PRJEB26926, sample SAMN06164566) | human gut metagenome | biome: ENVO:00009003; feature: ENVO:2100002; material: ENVO:00002003 | host: Homo sapiens | place: USA | collected 2012 ... | reverse complement strand
TTCGACGAAACGGGAATTAAACAGCTGCCAGCCTAGTGTTAAACCTACATTCCAATCGTTAGACGGTGAGCTATAGTGATTTACATAGGCACTGATAGAACCGAACGATAATTGAAAGACTAATGAAATTTCTCCAAGATATTCGAATTTTGTGAAAGCTTTCCCGTAATATGCTTGTCCATATTCATCTTTCTTGATAGGAAAGATGGGTATAAATCCATAAAATTCTCCGCGTAATTGAAAAGACTCGCTTAACTGGTAGATGGGCATGGTGCCGACTCCGGCATATTGATTAGCACGGAAAGCCTCATTATAGGTTACTTTGCTATGGGCTGTCGGAGTGAATTCTCCTGCCTGCATTAATGTAGCCGTATAATTGTTGGAGAAATTTCGGGATGAGTAATATGCCTCCAGATACGCTCCCAAAGTAAACTTAGGGCTTACCTTATGGTATGTTTCGTTCTGATATGAAACTTGAAGCCAGGATTGTACTTTTTTATAAGGCTCCGGTGTGCCTTTAGTCACTTTGGATACACCTGATCTGAAATGTTCTGTGCCGGTGAAAATTTGTGCAGCCATTTTTTCACGACTTCCTTGTGTGGCAAATTGGCGGGCATTCAAGGTACTTCCTTCCAATACGATAGAGCCTCCGAAGATAGAATAAGTGCTTTCATCATGTTTTGTCTCGCTGAAGTCGATGATATTGGTTTGGAAGTACCTGTCCTCCATACGGGCTATACCCACACCGAATTCAGCTTTTTTACGGCTTAGAAACGGTAATGACACCTTCAATTTTACAAACTCTTCCCTTTTCTTGTTGAAAGCCGGATTGTCTTTGTTGGAAAAGAATTTGGCTTCTTTGAAATAATCGAAGGTAGAGATCGAGGCTATGAATTTATAAGATGTAGGCAGTTTGGTTGGAAAATCGATTCGTGCTGCAAGTTGTACATTATTGTAGACCCGACCTAACTGTCCGTCAAAATTAAATTCTTTTGAATAATAGTTCAAGTTTTGATAAGAAGCACCAAAATAGACTTGATTGGAGCCACTGGAAGACACGTTTCCACCGACACGAACGGAGAGATTGGCCTCCATTTTGACCTGAAGATTCAAGTCGTAGGTTTGGTCTTTCTCATTATAAACGGCATGAGGAATGATTTCGGATATAATATTATCGGACAACAAACGGAAATATGCTCGTTTGACATCCTCCATAGTGAAAACATCGGAGTCGTTTTCATGAAACTCTTTTTGTATATATTGCTTTTGCTGTTCATTGGCACCGGTTATATTAACTCTTTTGAAACGGAAATCCGGTAAATTGCTCTTATAGGCCAGTCGTTTAACTTTCACTTGTTCGGGGGTGATTCTTCGATGAATTCGGCTTTTTATGGAGTCCATCATTTCTATGGCACGTTTATAACCAATGTCATGCAACTCGTCAAAGCGCTGGAAGTCCATTAAATTGACATCATCATATTTAAAAGTCATGAGGATGCCGAGGGAATCGGGTAAAGAGTAATCTGTCTTTTGCATAATCATATTTTCTAGTTGCCCCATAATGTCACCTTCCTTGGGTTTGCCCGGATTGGCGGATACGGCACTTCCTATAATGATATCTGGATGGAAGGTATCACGCATTACATTCACTGGAAAATTATTGTAAATGCCACCGTCGTATGCCAGTATCGAGTCTATTTCGATAGGCTTGAACATGGCAGGAAAACTCATGGAGGCACGTACGGCATCTCCCAGATCTCCTTTTTTCAATATCAGTGGTCTTTTGTTGTACACATCCGAAGCTATACAGCGGAAGGGAATATATAGGCTGTCAAAATTGGCCTTGCTTGCAGCTGTTGCCTGACCGAATAATTGCAGAAATACAATATTCATCTGAATGGGATCTACAATGCTGGTAGGCAAAAACTGAGGTTTGACATTCTTCAGCGAGTCTTTTAAGGAGATACGGATGTTGATAAATTCGGGTGTTGGAGGATTTTTCTTGAAATAATAGATGTATTTCTCTTCCACATTACCTGAATACCAGCGTTTGAAGTCATCGGATTTGAGTAAAGCCTCCATTTCATCGGGAGAATAGCCCATGGCATAAAGTGAACCGACAATGGCTCCCATGGATGTGCCTGCAATATAATCTATGGGGATACCGTTTTCTTCTAATGCGCGGATAATGCCGATATGGGTTAGGCCTTTGGCACCTCCTCCGCTCAGTACCAGTCCCACTTTCTGTGCATGGATGGGAGAAAGTAGTAAAAAGAGAAGAAAAAGTATATATAGATAATGTTTCATGGATGTCGAATCTTTGTATGTGTCGTTCCAAATATAGAAAGAAATCTTCGTTTCCAATCGTTTTTTAGAATAAAAAAGCGCCGGAAATGAACTTCCCGACGCTTTTGATAGCAAAATGTGATAGATTTGTTAAATCAGTTCGATACTGCGTTTTACAAAGTTTGTCAAAGCTTCACCTTTCAACATGTTGTTTTGTAACAGAGCAAGGTCAATCAATTGGCGGATTACTTTGTTACCACCTGCGTATTCACCTAAAACAGCTTCTTTCTTGGTCTTTTCATCGGCCAATTTTTTCTCAACATCACTTAATTCATCTTTTTCTGCTTGAGGTATTTCATCAGCTTTTTTACCTTCCTGTGCTTTGTGAAGTTCGTCGTGACGTTTATTCAGACTGGTCATTTCAGCTTCAATAGGTTCAAGAGCAGCTTTGCAAGAGTTGTCCGCATCATTCAAAACTTGTTTCACCAGTTTGTGGTCGACATTCAGAACCAAGTTAAACATATCCGGCATTTCGCCATAGAAACTCATACCTGCCTGGATATTGGCCATTTCTTTCATACGGCGCATATATTCACTTTGGGTAATCATGATAGGAGTTCCTGTCTCGCCTAAAGATTGTGTTTCCACATTGAATTCCACTTTCTTCATCTGTGGTAACTGACTGCGGAATACGGAAGATAGAATATCGCGTTGGCCAACTTCCAAACTGGCATCTTTGCGCTCTTCTTTAGCAATCAGGTGGTCAATTACATCACTGTCCACACGGGTGAAGCGGCTCTTTTCAAATTTCTGCTCGAGCATACTTACCATGGCTACATCCAGCTGACCATCCATTAACAATACGTTGTAGCCTTTGTTTTTGGCCGCATCAATGTAGCTGTATTGTTCGTCTGCATGGGTAGCATACAGATAAATCAAGTTGCCGTCCTTATCTGTTTGGTTATCTTTGATCAAGCTTTGGTATTCTTCGTAAGTATAATATTTGTCATCTGTGTCTTTCAGCAGAGCAAATTTATTAGCCTTTTCGTAGAAATCTTCTTGAGTCAACATGCCGTAGTTGATGAAAATCTTCAAATCATCCCATTTCTCCTCGAATTCTTTGCGGTCATTCTTAAAAATGGCTTGCAGGCGGTCTGATACTTTCTTAGAAATATAAGTGGAGATTTTCTTCACGTTGGAATCGCTCTGCAAGTAAGAACGGGATACGTTCAACGGGATATCCGGTGAGTCAATCACTCCGTGTAACAGGGTCAGGAAGTCTGGAACAATACCTTCTACCGAGTCGGTGACATAGACCTGGTTGCAGTAAAGTTGGATTTTGTTTTTTTGTAATTCAATGTTGCTCTTCACTTTCGGGAAGTACAGAATACCTGTCAGATTGAACGGATAATCCACATTCAGGTGGATCCAGAACAGAGGTTCGTCTGCCATAGGATATAACTCCCGATAGAATTTCTTATAATCTTCGTCTTTCAGCTCTACCGGTTTGCGTGTCCATAAAGGATAGGTTTCGTTGATTACGTTGTCTTCGTTTGTTTCAACCTGCTTTCCATCTTTCCATTCTTTCTTTTTGCCGAATGCAATGGGGATAGGAAGGAAGCGGCAATATTTAGTCAGCAATGAAGAAATACGTGTTTCTTCCAGAAATTCCTTGCAGTCATCATCTATATAAAGGATAATATCCGATCCGCGGCTTTCTTTTTCAACGTTTTCGATAGTGAACTCAGGGCTTCCGTCGCAAGTCCATTTCACAGCTTGTGCTCCTTCTTGGTGGGATTTTGTGATGATTTCCACTTTTTTGGCTACCATGAAGGCAGAATAGAAACCCAGACCAAAGTGTCCGATGATGGCATTGGCATCATCTTTATATTTTTCAAGGAAGTCGTTAGCACCTGAAAAAGCTATCTGATTGATATATTTGTCGATCTCTTCGGCTGTAAGTCCGATACCCCGGTCGGAAATGGTGATGGTATCTTTTCCTAAGCTTACTTTAATGGTAAGATCTCCCATCTCTCCTTTGAATTCACCTTTAGATGCAAGGGTTTTCAGCTTCTGTGTGGCATCTACTGCATTAGAAACTAATTCACGGAGGAATATTTCATGATCACTGTATAAGAACTTTTTAATGATGGGGAAAATGTTCTCAGTGGTTACCCCAATATTTCCTTTTTGCATACTATTTATGGTTTTAAGTTATTATGTTATATATACGTTTGAATCGTCTTTTTGTTGGATGATGGGCAAAAAAAATGCCAGATACAGTGATATCTGACATTTTGTCTGTTATTTTTTGAATAACTTTGGACTCTTTACTTTTCCACAGTCATGACAATGAGGTCTTTTTCTTTGTCATAGCTTACCTTGATCGTGTCACCAGCTGCCATTTCTGATCCAAGTATCAGCTCGGAGATGCCATCCTCCAAGTTGTTTTGGATGGCACGTTTCAATGGGCGTGCTCCAAACTGTACATCGTAACCTTTGGTGGCTACAAACTTTTTGGCATCTTCGTCAATAACAAGCTTGTAACCAATGTTTTCCACACGACTGTAAAGGCCCTTAAGTTCAATATCAATAATCCGGGTCAGTGCATCCAGATCGAGTTGGTCGAAAGTTATTATTTCGTCCAAACGATTGATGAATTCGGGCGCAAAAGACTTATTCAAAGCTTTTGTAATCACGCTGCGCGAGTATTCTTTGTCATCAGTACGGACCTGGGCGGCAAATCCGATTCCTTTTCCGAATTCTTTCAGTTGGCGGGTTCCAATATTAGATGTCATGATGACTATGGTATTTTTAAAGTCTACAGTTCTGCCATAACTGTCAGTCAACCGACCTTCATCCATCACTTGCAACAATATGTTGAATACATCGGGATGCGCTTTTTCAATTTCATCCAATAAAACGATAGAGTAGGGTTTACGCCTTACTTTCTCCGTCAGCTGCCCACCTTCTTCATAACCTACGTATCCGGGAGGTGCTCCTACCAGACGGGATACGGTGAATTTTTCCATATATTCACTCATGTCAATGCGGATAAGTGCATCTGCTGAACCGAACATTAGTTTCGCTAACTCCTTGGCCAAATGAGTCTTGCCGACACCTGTCGGACCTAGAAACATGAATGTACCAATCGGCTTATTAGGATCTTTCAGGCCTACACGGCTTCTTTGAATAGCTTTTACCAGTGTGGCGATTGCTTTGTCCTGACCGATAACTTTAGAAAGCAGATCGTCTTTCATTCCTAATAATTTCATTCCTTCAGCCTGTGCCATTCTTTGTACAGGTACGCCTGACATCATGGAAACGACTTCAGCTATTTGTTCGTCATCTACCGTTTCCCGGTTTTCCTTCAGACTTTTTTCCCATTCTTCCTTCAGGGTATCAAGCTGATTCGTATATTCTTTCTCTTTGTCACGATAACTGGCGGCCAGTTCGAAATTCTGTAGCCTGACAGCTTCATTTTTAAGAGATTTCATCTCATCAATCAGTTTTTCCTGTTCTTCTATTTCTTTAGGAGCAGTGATATTAGTAAGATGTACGCGCGAGCCGGCTTCATCTAAAGCATCTATCGCTTTATCGGGGAAGTTACGGTCTGTGATATATCGGTCTGTTAGTTTCACACAAGCTTCAAGGGCTGCATCTGTATAGTTCACATTATGATGATCCTCGTATTTATCCTTGATATTTTTCAATATCTGAAGTGTCTCTTCTGCAGTTGTTGGTTCTACAATAACCTTTTGGAACCGACGTTCCAATGCACCGTCTTTTTCAATGTTTTGGCGGTATTCGTCCAACGTCGTCGCTCCGATGCATTGAATCTCGCCTCTGGCCAATGCGGGTTTCAACATATTGGCTGCATCCATTGAGCCCGCTGCAGAACCTGCTCCCACAATAGTGTGGATTTCATCGATGAAAAGAATGATGTTAGGATTCTTCTTCAACTCGTTTAAGATAGAACGAATACGTTCCTCGAATTGTCCACGATATTTAGTGCCTGCGACAACGGCAGTCATATCAAGAGCTATCACTCGTTTGTCAAATAAGATACGTGATACTTTCTTTTCCACAATCCGTAATGCAAGTCCCTCAACAATGGCAGATTTGCCGACTCCCGGTTCGCCAATCAAAATAGGGTTGTTTTTCTTGCGACGGCTCAATATTTGTGCCAGTCGCTCTATTTCCTTCACCCGGCCAACTACAGGATCTAGTTTTCCTTCTTCGGCAGCTTTTGTCATGTCTGTGCCGAAATTGTCGAGTACAGGAGTGTCATTAGCCGGCTTTTTTTGTGCCGGGCGTGCCTGCTGTTGTGCTGCATTTGATTTATTGCCACTTGGACTCTGACGTATATCTTCGTCTTCATCCTCGTCCTCACTGAACCCCAGACCTGCATGGGTGTCTGGTTGTAAAGTGAGTTTGATTTTTTCGTATGTTACGCCATTGCTTTCCAAGACGTGGAAAGCTGCATTATCCTTGACCTTCATAATTGCTAACAAAATATGTTCAGAGTCAGCCGCAATGTTTCTCAATAACTTAGCCTCTAGAATACATAGCTTTAACACTTTGGATGCTTTGTCATTAAAGCTAATATTCTCGTCATAGGTGGTGTCATTTTCTGCATTGTTTTTCACAATGGCCTCCAACTGATTTTTTATGTCCTGTAAGTTTATTTGCAAATTAAACAAAATCTCGATAGCTTTTCCTTCACCTTCACGTATCAGTCCCAACAACAAGTGTTCGGGACCAATATAGCTATTTCGCAGCCTGTTGGCTTCTTCCTTGCTATACATGATGATATCGGACACTCTTTGTGTAAATTGATTGTTCATAAATTTATCGTCCTCCTAAAGTATAGTATTTATTTCCCAGTGTGCAAAGATACACATAATAACAATGCATACCATTGTTTTCTTATTTATATTAGCATAACAAAATGTATGCCAAGCTTTGACAGGCTAAATGGATTAAACAAAAATAAGGGTTATAGCGAACTATTCACAAAGTAAATGAGAAGTGGGAGTGATAATCACTATATACTATAAAATAAGGTATAGGGATACTTTTTACTTATATAAGTAAAAACATTTAATGGACTTAACTTTTTTATGGGTTTTGTTTCGTATGTCGTATAAAAGTAGTACTTTAGCGTGGTTTTTGGTAAACCAAAAAGATGTATAATTAATATTTGTTTAAATGCTAGAACAAGACAGAATTATAAAGATTAACATCGAAGAGGAAATGAAGTCGTCGTACATTGATTACTCAATGTCAGTAATTGTTGCGCGCGCCCTCCCGGATGTTCGCGATGGCTTTAAACCGGTTCATAGACGTATCTTATATGGTATGATTGAACTGGGAAATACCTCCGATAAAGCTTATAAGAAATCAGCAAGAATTGTAGGTGAAGTTTTGGGTAAATATCACCCGCATGGTGACTCTTCCGTGTATGGAGCTTTGGTCAGAATGGCTCAGGATTGGGCTATGAGATATCCGTTGGTAGATGGTCAGGGTAACTTCGGCTCTGTTGATGGTGACAGCCCTGCTGCCATGCGTTATACGGAAGCAAGATTAAAGAAAATAGGTGAAGAGATGATGCAGGATCTTTATAAGGAAACTGTTGATTTTCAGAATAATTTTGATGACACGTTGCAGGAACCGACTGTCATGCCAACACGGATTCCTAACTTGTTGGTAAATGGAGCATCCGGTATTGCTGTAGGTATGGCAACCAATATGCCTACCCATAATCTTTCTGAAGTAATCGATGCATGTATTGCTTACATTGACAATAATGATATTGATATTGAAGGGCTTATGCAATATGTAAAAGCACCGGATTTCCCTACAGGTGGATATATATATGGTATAAGCGGGGTACGCGATGCTTACGAAACCGGACGTGGTAGAGTAGTGATGCGTGCTAAGGCTGAGATAGAAACTCATACTACACATGACAAGATCATAGTTAATGAAATTCCTTATAATGTAAATAAGAAGGAATTGATTGAAAATATCGCATCTTTAGTCAATGACAAGAAGATTGATGGTATTTCGTATGTAAATGATGAATCCGACCGTGAAGGTATGCGTATTGTTATTGATGTTAAACGTGATGCAAATGCTAGTGTGGTGCTGAACAAATTGTTCAAAATGACAGCTCTGCAAACTTCATTTGGAGTAAATAATATCGCTCTGGTCCATGGTCGCCCCAAAATGTTGAATCTGAAAGATTTAATCAGATATTTTGTAGAACATCGTCATGATGTGGTAATTCGTCGTACTCAGTATGATTTACGGAAGGCACAGGAGCGTGCTCATATTCTTGAAGGATTGATTATAGCTTCTGATAATATTGATGAAGTGATCCGTATTATTCGTGCTGCAAAAACCCCTAATGATGCCATAGCAGGGTTAATAGAGCGTTTTAATCTGAGTGAAATTCAGGCACGTGCTATTGTAGAAATGCGTTTGCGCCAATTAACAGGTTTGATGCAAGATCAGCTTCACGCAGAATATGAAGAGGTGATGAAACAGATTGCTTATTATGAAGAAATTCTTTCAAATGATGAACTTTGTAAAAAAGTAATCAAAGATGAGTTAGTAGAGGTAAAAGAGAAGTATGGGGACGCGCGTCGGTCTGAAATAGTTTATTCTTCAGAAGAATTTAATCCGGAAGATTTTTATGCTGATGATCAGATGGTTATCACGATATCTCATATGGGATATATCAAACGTACTCCTTTATCAGAATTCCGTGCCCAAAATAGGGGTGGAGTTGGATCAAAAGGAAGTGAAACCCGTGATGAAGACTTTGTAGAGCATATTTATCCGGCTACAATGCACAATACTATGATGTTCTTCACTCAGAAAGGTAAGTGCTATTGGTTGAAAGTTTACGAAATTCCCGAAGGAACTAAAAATGCTAAAGGACGCGCTATTCAGAATTTGCTGAGTATTGATTCCGATGACGTGGTTACAGCATATCTACGTGTGAAAAACCTTAATGATACCGAGTTCATTAACAGCCATTATGTGCTGTTCTGTACAAAGAATGGCGTCATTAAAAAGACTTTGTTGGAACAATACTCACGGCCTCGCCAGAATGGTGTTAATGCGATAACTATTCGTGAGGATGATAAAGTGATTGAAGTTCGTATGACTAACGGTGATAATGAAATCATTATTGCTAACCGTAACGGGCGTGCAATTCGCTTTCACGAAAGTGCGGTTCGTGTTATGGGACGTACGGCTACAGGGGTGCGTGGTATGACTTTGGATGAAGATGGTGGCGATGAAGTTATCGGTATGATTTGTATAAAAGATCCTGAAGCTGAATCAATTATGGTAGTTTCTGAACAAGGATACGGTAAACGTTCTGATATCGAAGATTATCGTAAGACCAATCGTGGCGGTAAGGGTGTAAAAACGTTGAATATTACAGATAAAACGGGTAAATTGGTAGCTATCAAGTCTGTTACAGATGAGAATGACTTGATGATTATTAATAAATCTGGTATTACAATTCGTTTAAAAGTCGCTGAAGTCCGCATCATGGGACGTGCAACACAAGGTGTGCGATTGATAAATTTGGAGAAACGTAATGACCAAATAGGCTCTGTATGTAAGGTGACATCTGAAGAAGAGGTTACAGATGAAAATTCAAATACAGATCTTGAAAATATAACTGAAGGAGAGAGTGGTGGTACTACTAATTCTGATACTAATTCAGATTTAACTGCCGAAGCAAATAGTGAAGAATAAAATAAATTGTATTATTAAATCCACAAAATCATGAGAAAAGTATTATTTACAGTGGCTTTATTGTTAACAGCTTGCTTTGTGTCTGCACAAGTAAGTGTTGTTAAGGAGGCTAAATCCTTGAAAAGCAAACCTGAAGAAGCTGCAAAAGCTATCGAACCGGCTTTAACTAATCCTGAAACCGCTAATGATCCGGAAACATGGAAATTAGCTGGAGATTTTCAGAAAGCAATTTATGATGAAGAAAACATGAAACTTTATTTACCCGGAGGTCAGGCAGATACAACTAAGCTTTATAACAGCTTAGCTAAGATGTATGACTTCTACTTGAAATGCGATGAAATAGAGCAGGCTAAAGTCCAAAGTGGTGAGTTAAAGAAACCCAAATTCAGAAAGAAGAATGCAGATGCTTTGAAGACTTTGCGTTTAAACCTAGTTAATGGTGGTGGTGATGCTTACAATAAAGGAGATTATGCTGATGCTCTAAAATATTTTGGATTATTTGTTGATGTAGTAAACGAGCCTATGTTTGCTGATGATGATGAGTTGAAGGCTGACACTTTGAATGCATTATATGCTTGTTATGCAACTTTAGCTGCTAATATGCTGAAAGACAATCAAGCTGTCATCAAATATGGCAATATAGGTAAGAATCATAAAGAAGAAGGTTATAGAGCATTAATGTGCTTGGCTGAAACATATGGTCAGAAAGAAGGTGGTGATTCTGCAAAATGGCTTGAAGTAATCAAAGAAGGTACTGAATCGTTTCCTAAGCAAGAATACTTTGTTGGTAATATTATGGATTATTATATTCAAAAAGGTATGGTTGATGAGGGTTTGGCTCAAATTAATAAATTGCTTGCTACGAGTGAAACTCCGTACTATCTTTATGTAAAAGGTATCTTATTGTATGAGAAAAAGCAGTATGATGATGCAGTTGCTATATTTAATAAAATTATTTCAAACAACGGAGATTTAGTTGCTGAAGCATATTCAAAGATTGGTGATTGTTATTTTTTCCCAGCCCAGATTATTGTTGAGGAAAATGCAAAGTTAGCTATTGATGATCCCAAATACAATGAAAACGAAAATAAGATTAAAGAGTTGTATGAGAAAGCTAAACCATATTATGAGAAGGCAAAAGAATTAAAGCCTGATAATAAAGCTTTGTGGGGAAATTATTTGCTAAATATTTATTGGAAGTTAAATAGAGCTGAATATGATTCTTTGGAAAAAGAATTAGGATATTAATACGATCTTTCTATTTATTTATGCACAAAGCTCGGACTTTTCCAGTCTGGGCTTTGTTATTATCTAAAGTGGGATATTCAGTAAATGTCTCTAAAAAATAAGATGGCATATGAAGATGATAGGGCATGACCACTTCATATGCCATTCTTATTGCCATTTTTCCGTGCTTTCTCACATAATTCTATCCGACAGGACATGACGTTCCGGAAGAAGTCTGATGACCTCTTCTGATTCTGTGAGTAAAATCATATCATGTTGCTTTAGCTGTTTTGTTTCTGATTTTTTCTATCATCAGTATGGCATTTGCCGTATGTATTCCAAAGAAAATCCACAGTATTTCCGTCTTCCTGTTTCCGGCCTTTATCCTTGAGAGCGAGTAATGTTGCTTTTGAGTGCCGAAGCTTCCTTCAAGCCGTGTTGCCCTTTCTTTTGAGAGTTCGCTTCTAAGCACCTTCCTCAAAGGCTCATCTTTGGCCGCCCTTCCCTTGCGCACAAAGGATGTGGATATCCCATATTTTGTACAGAACTTTCTGTTGGCATTATTGGCATATATGGAATCGGCAG
>ERZ1027059.629-NODE-629-length-11918-cov-7.285172_pt1 | contig 11918 bp, 10 predicted proteins | sample MGYA00519425_ERZ1027059 | MGnify/ENA primary metagenome ERZ1027059 (study PRJEB26926, sample SAMN06164566) | human gut metagenome | biome: ENVO:00009003; feature: ENVO:2100002; material: ENVO:00002003 | host: Homo sapiens | place: USA | collected 2012 ... | reverse complement strand
ACGAGATGCTCAGGAGTCTCGTGGGCTCGGAGATGTGTATAAGAGACAGCTTGTATATTATTATATCATGTATCTATGCTTTTAGCTATATTGTATAGCAAATTAGGCAAACACTTACAATACCTAAATTCATCTTGATTTTTTCCAGTAATAGCTGCCAATATATTCTCCTGACCGTACTCTAAAATATCTCTATATAGTAAACGCTCCATAGCCAGTACCTACCCATATTACCCGAATTTTGAGACAATTCCCCCAACGAGCTGGAAAATAAGAGCTAAAAATCCAAATATTCAGGAGGTAGATTATGGCAACACGCCTTGCTATTCGGGAACAGCAACTAGAGACCTGGGTTGCAATTATTCAAGAATGCAGGAACAGCGGCATGAAAACAAAGGATTGGCTTGCTGAAAATAACATATCAAAGGATCAGTACTACTACCTGTATAGGTGTCATGTGATACAGGCAGACGAGACTCCTCTTCTGGTAAACAAAGATAGCAGGCCTACAGGAAGTAAAAGCTATATGTGGATATATAGGACAGGAAAATATCAGACGGATAGGCAGGTAATACTTTACGATTATCAGAAGACAAGGAAGGCTGATCACCCAATGGAATTCCTCAAGGATTTCAGAGGAGTATGTGTAACAGATGGATATCAGGTATATCATACACTGGAAGGAGAACCGGAAGTTCTTGTGATATCAGGCTGCTGGGCACACAGCCGCAGGCGCTATGATGAAGCAGTTAAAGTACTTCCGAAAAGTGAGCAGAAAATGAGCCTGGCCTACTGATGCTGATAAATATAGGCTTCCAAGTCTTCCCTGGCTTGTTTAACAATTGACGGCCATATTAATCTATTAGCATTAAAGCCTCTGTATACAAATTAACCGCTTTCAACCCTTTATTTATTAGGGTTGAAAACGGTTTTATCAACAATTCTCCTACAGTTCTTTTTACTAGTCCAAATTCCAAAATTAACTAGGCAACCGGCACCGTCGAAGCAACAATCTCCATACATCCTTCAAATGTAGCAACATCATATCCACAAGGCAGAATAAAATGATCGCCCTTAGTAAGAACGTGTCCATCAATGCTTCCCTCACCTGAAACCACCGACATGATTGTAAATGGGTTATCCGATATGTCTATAGTTGCCTTACCTTCAACATCCAATTTGTACACATCATAATACTTACAACTGATCAGCTTTGAGAGTTCATTAGCCTTTCCTGCACTAACGTTGACGACACTATCTGAAACCGGCTTTGCAGGAACCGTTATGACATCTATGCTCTGTTTTACATGCAATTCTCTTGGCTTACCACCAGAAAGTCTGTCATAATCGTATACTCTGTATGTGATATCACTATTCTGCTGTGTCTCAAGAAGCGTTATGCCGCCCTTTATAGCGTGAACTGTGCCAGGGTCAATCTGAATGAAATCCCCCTTCTTGACCGGAATCTCTCTGATAAAATCACTCCAGCGCTTTCCTTGTATCATATCTACAAGTTCCTCATGAGTTCTGGCATTATGGCCTACCACAAGTGATGCATCTTCCTTACAATCAAGAATATACCAGCACTCCATCTTACCCAGAGAGCCATTCTCATGTGAGGCCGCATATGCATCATCCGGATGAACCTGAATACTAAGATCCGCCTTGGCATCAATGATTTTCACAAGCAGAGGGAATCTGTCTCCATAAATATTGCCAAATAACTCTCTATGTTCAGACCAGAGTCCCGCCAACGTCTCCCCTTTGTACATACCTTCTTTTATGGTACAGTTACCATTCTCATGAGCCGCTATTCCCCAGCACTCACCTATATCATCACCTTCAATGTCGTATCCGTATTCATCTCTGAGTTTCGTTCCTCCCCAGATATTGTGAGTAAATACCGGATTCAAGAAAATAATCTCTTTTTTCAATTATACTATCCCTCACCTTTCATTATATTCCCATAGCAACAAAACTACGCAAGCATATCTTTTACTGTATCCTGCATCTCAGCAATCCTATCCTGTGCAGCATGAAGAGAATCCTCATTGACACCAAAGTAAAACTTGATCTTTGGTTCATTACCAGATGGACGGGCAGCGAACCATGCATGATTTTCAAGCTCATAATACATGACATTAGACTTCGGAAGTCCCATGTTAGTCTGTGCCTGTGTTTCAGACTGATCGATGCCTGAACAGCTGGCATCCGCTGGAGCATCTGGTTCTGTACTGATCAACGAAGTTCTTATTCCTGACTCATAGTCACGAACTGCCTCAACCTTAAGTCCTGCAAATTCCTTCATATCTGAAGTTCTGAACTGAGTCATTATTGCCTTTATCTGTGCGGCACCGTCAACACCCTTGAGCGTCATACCATATGCACCCTCAAAGTAATAACCATACTTCTTATATACCTCTTCCATGGCATCACAGAGAGTCTTGTTCTGCTTCTTGTAGAATGCTGCTATCTCACAAAGGATAACTACAGCACCACAGGCATCCTTATCTCTCGTGTAATCTCCCACCAGACAGCCAAAACTCTCCTCCATTCCATATACAAACTTATATGTATGATTCTCCTCAAAAAGCTTGATCTGCTCACCTATATACTTAAAGCCAGTGAGTGTCTCTATATACTTCAAGTTATATTCAGCAGCAATAGCTTCAGGAAGAGTCGAGCTGACTATCGTGTTACAAATGGCTCCATTTGCCGGAAGAGTTCCCATAGCAAGTTTTTCTCTACATACATACTCAGCCATGAGTGAGCCTGTCATATTTGCATTGAAACGCACATATGGATACGCCGGATCCTGTCCAAATGAAGTATCCTTCCACACGCCTGTTGTATCCTTAACATATATACCAAGCCTGTCAGCGTCAGGATCTGTAGCCATGATAACATCTGCATCCACCTGCTTTGCAAGTTCAATACCCATTGCAAATGCTGACGGTTCCTCTGGATTTGGATATTTGACTGTTGGGAAATTGCCATCCGGCACCGTCTGCGGTTCAACCACATAAACCTTCTTAAAGCCAAGTCGCTTTAAAACTTCTCTAACTGGCACATTTCCAGTTCCATGAAGTGGAGTGTAAACAATCGTGATGTCATCCGCTACTTCCGGTATGATCTCTCCATGTATAGTCTGCTTGATAAGCTCCTCATAGTAATGCTCGTCCACACTAGCAGGAACCATATTGAACAATCCATCTGCAACTGCTTTTTCCTTTGATATTGTTCGAACAGCATCAAACCCTGGAACGGCTGCCACATGAGCAAGTATATTCTTATCATGAGGGGCAACTATCTGACTACCGTCCTCCCAATATACCTTATAGCCATTGTACTCAGGTGGATTGTGACTTGCTGTTATTACAATACCTGCTATACATCCAAGCTCTCTTACCGCAAATGAAAGCTCTGTAGTTGGACGAAGCGAATCAAATACATATGTCTTGATACCATTTGCGTTCAGGCAGAGTGCTGTAGCCTCACAGAATTCTGGAGACATAATTCTTGAATCATGTGCAATAACAACACCCATCTCACAAGCCTTAGGTCCAACCTCAAGAATATAGTTTGCAAGTCCCTGAGTAACCTTTGTAATCGTATATATATTCATACGATTTGTGCCGGCACCGATGATTCCACGCATACCACCAGTTCCGAACTTGAGATTCTTGTAGAATCTATCCTCTATTTCCTTCTCGTCTGTAATTGCCCTTAATTCCGCCTTGGTCTCCTCGTTAAAACAATCAGACTGAAGCCAGAACTCATACTCTTTTCTATAATCCATAATTAATTTCTCCTCATTTGCCAATCTATATTATAGCTTTTGATCCCTGTCTGAATACGCCAATCTTTATTACAGCTTTTGATCTTTGTCTGAATACGCCGATCTACTCAAACATGCCCTTAACGAGATCGCCAAGCTCAGACAGCTTATCTGCGGAATCAGAAGCAGATAAACCTTTAACACCGTAATAAAACTTTATCTTTGGCTCAGTTCCTGATGGTCTTACAAGGAACCATGCGCCATCCGAAAGCTGGTAATAGATCATATTCGACTTAGGAAGTCCACCCTCGACAACCGCGCCAGTCGACATATCAGTTGTAGTTCCAAGCTTGTAGTCATATATTTCTGTGACAGTGTAATCGCCCACAGAAGAAACCGGATTCTCTCTAAGATTCTGAATCATAGAAGAAATCTTTTCGGCGCCCTCTTTACCGGCAAATTTCACAGAAGTGATCTTCTCTTTGTAGTATCCAAACTCATCAAATAGCTGACACATACGATCCCATAAAGTCATTCCCCTGTTTGCATAGTATGCTGCCGCCTCACAGAGAAGCATGACAGTACCAACTGCATCTTTATCTCTCGCATATGTTCCAGGGAGGCAGCCAAAGCTGTCTTCAAGTCCAAATTCATATGTATGACTGCCATCAGCCTCATAATTTCTTATCTTTGTCGCTATATATTTGAAACCTATAAGATTGTTATAGTCGCAGAACACTCCGTATTTGCGGCAAATATCCTTTACCATATCGGTTATTACAACCGTCGTTGTAACCGCAGAATTCTCTGAAAGAATGCCCTTTTCTTTCTTCTGCATAAGAACATAATCACAGACAAGAGCGCCAAACATATTGCCGGTAAACTCTTTGTATTCACCTGACTTCTTATCAAGGCTGTACATTCCCAGCCTATCCCCATCAGGATCAGTAACAAGCACAAGCTCAGCTCCGACTTTCTTTGCCAGTTCTACTCCCAAAATATATGCTTCTGGAGACTCTGGATTTGGTGATCTGAGTGTTGGAAAATCGCCATCCTGAACAGCCTGCTCCTCTACGATATATACATTTGAGAATCCCATCTCTGAAAGCATTCTCTTAACCGGCTTAAGTCCTGTTCCGTGGAGCGGCGAATAAACGATCTTAATATCTTTTGCTGCTTCTATTTCCTCTGGAGCCATGATGAGCTTATGCAGAGTTGCTGCATATGCGTCGTCTACATCGCTTCCAATATATGAAAGCAAGCCAGATCCTAATGCTTCATTCTCACTCATAGTCTTAATTGAAGTATAATCAGATATTGCGTTTACCTCAGCTATGATCTCCTTATCCTGTGGTGATACGATCTGTGCGCCATCACTCCAATAAACCTTGTATCCATTGTATTCCTTTGGGTTATGACTTGCTGTGATATTCACTCCCGCAAGGCAATTCAGATAACGAACTGCAAATGAAAGCTCCGGCGTCGGCCTTAGCTCATCAAACAAATATACCTTTATCCCGGATGCACAAAGGCACAGTGCTGTCTCAAGTGCAAATCTCGAAGAATTATTTCTATTGTCATATGAAATCACAACAGATGGATTCTCCACACCTGTCTTTGATATATAGTTTGCAAGCCCCTGCGTAGCCTTGCGCACAGTATATATATTCATCCTGTTGCTGCCCGCGCCCATAACGCCACGCAAGCCGCCTGTTCCGAACTCAAGGCCTTTGTAGAATCTGTCTTCGATCTCCTTCTCGTCCGTAAGTCCGCGAAGCTCTGCCCGTGTAGCTTCGTCGAAATAATCCGAACTGAGCCAATAGTTATATTCATCCTTATAGCTCATATTAATTGCCCCTCTCTTTATGAATTGTATTATTTTCTCTTCCAATAATTATCAACCATGAATAGCACAGCCATAATTGCCCTGTTATAATTGCCCTATTTATAACTCATGCTTCACCTTATCATGAACTGTGATTTCAGAACCAAGCTGAACCTCTATAAGCTTAAGCTCTGTATCCGCGCTCACTGTATGACGACAACCAGCCTTCATCGAAATCACATCACCAGCTGAAATATTGCTCTCAACGCCATCTATAATGGTCTTTCCATTTCCATCAATTACTACCCATACCTCATCACGATTTTTGTGGCTATGGTAGTTCATGGAATGTCCCGGATTGAGCGTTACCTTTATAGTAAGGCTCTTGTTCTCAACATCTATTACCTTAAAACTTCCCCAGGATTTCTCCGCATACATGACCTGCTGTTCAAAGCCATCAACATAAGGCTTGATATACGAACTCTGTTCCTTGTCGGATACAAGTATTCCATCAGGAGACGCCGAGATAACCACATCATGTAAGCCCATCGCAAGAATAGGTACATCCATCTCATTTACGATATGTACCCCATTGCATGTGTCATTCAAAACTCCCTTTCCAACGACACTGTCTTCCATTGCCTCGGTAAGAGTGTTCCATGTTCCCAAGTCTTTCCAATCACCGGCAAATCTCTGCACCTGAATCTTGTCCTCATGCTCAACCACCGCATAATCAAACGATATCTTGTTCAAGGTCTCATACTTATCGTAAAGATCCTGATAATCGACAAAATCCATAAGCTCATGTGCCTTGTCAAGCACATACTTCAGTTTGTAAGCAAATACTCCACCATTCCAAAGTGCTCCCTGATCGATGTACTGCTGTGCAATCTCCGCAGTTGGTTTTTCCTTAAATGTCTTAACAGAAGACGTCTGCTCCTCACTCTCAGGAATGATATATCCATACTTTTCTGATGGATATGTCGGCTCAATGCCCATAAGTACCAGATTCGCCTCACCCTTATCAGCCTGATCTGAAAGCCTCTTAAGAGCCTCGAAATAATCATCATTTACATATGGATCCACCGGACATACAACAACAGACTCCTCGGGATCAATATTCATCACATCCACAAGATATGCCGTAGCCAAAGCTATAGCAGGAAATGTATCTCTTCTTGCCGGCTCCACTGATATTCCAACATCTTCACCAAGCTGATTGTGGATAGCTGACACCTGTGTTCTCGATGTTGCTATGGTCACTGTAGCATCTGAATCAACCTTCTTGATCTGTCTGTACACTCTCTGTACCATCGACTCAAGCTCACCATCAGCATCCTTGAAAATCTTAATAAACTGCTTAGACCTGATGTCATTTGAAAGTGGCCAGAGACGCTTTCCTGAGCCACCTGATAACAATACTATATTCATTTATTCTATCCTCCTCTTATTGAACATCAGCCCATGAAAATTGCCTTTGGCAAGGGCTGACGCTACATGTCAAGTTTTCACAGAAAACTTGACACACCACATTCAAATAAAGGTCGTTTCATGCAGTGTCCGGCTATGAAACGACCCATTTTAATTTATGCAATAATTTATCTTTCAGCTCTCATAGGGTTGTTTAAGAAATCCTCATAAGAAAGACGAAGTCCTTCCTCAAGCTCTGTCTTGTATGTCCAACCAAGTTTTGTTGCCTTGGATACATCAAGCAGCTTTCTCGGTGTACCATTTGGTCTTGTCGTATCCCACTTGATCTCACCTGTATAACCAACAACCTTTGCCACAAGCTCAGTAAGCTCCTTGATCGTAAGCTCCTTACCTGTACCTGCATTCACTGTCTCATTTCCTGAATAGTTGTTCATCAGGAAAACACAGAGATTGGCAAGGTCATCAACATATAAAAACTCACGAAGCGGTGAACCATCTCCCCAACATGTAACTGACTCAAGTCCAGCTTCCTTTGCCTCATGGAAACGTCTGATAAGAGCTGGCACAACATGACTGTGTGTTGGATGATAGTTATCATTTGGTCCATACAGATTTGTAGGCATAACACTTATGTAATCTGTTCCATACTGCTTGTTGAGGAACTCACAGTACTTAAGACCGGAAATCTTGGCAAGGGCATATGCCTCATTTGTCTTTTCCAACTCGCTTGTAAGCAGGCAGCTCTCAGGCATAGGCTGAGGTGCCATACGTGGATATATACATGAACTTCCAAGGAACTCAAGCTTCTTACATCCATTCTTCCATGCAGAGTTTATAACATTCATCTCAAGTGTCATATTGAACCACATAAAATCTGCAAGAGCCTCCTGGTTTGCAACGATGCCGCCTACCTTTGCGGCTGCCAGAAATACATACTCAGGTTTCTCTTCCGCAAAGAACTTCTCCACATCAGCCTGACGACAAAGGTCAAGCTCCGCATGGGTACGTGTGATTATATTGGTATAGCCCTGTCTCTCAAGTTCACGAACTATTGCAGAACCAACCATTCCTCTATGTCCTGCCACATAAATCTTTGCATTTTTTTCCATCATGATAATTTGCCTTCTTCCTGTATAATAAAAATTATGATCTATAACACAAATGCTTAAATCAGCTTACTGAACAGATTTCATTGCCTTCTCGCGCTTTGCAAGTTCACGGTCATGCTTTGCCATGATCTCTACAAGTTCTGCATAGCTTGTCTTCTGTGGATTCCAGCCAAGAACCGTCTTTGCCTTTGTAGGATCACCCCAAAGATTATCAACATCTGTAGGACGGAACCACTGTGGATTAACTGATACGAGGAGCTTACCTGTCTCAGCATCATATCCCTTCTCGTCAATTCCTGTTCCTTCCCAACGAACTGTGATTCCATTTGCTGCAAATGCCTTCTCTGTGAAATCACGAACTGTATGCTGCTCGCCAGTAGCAATAACGAAATCCTCTGGCTTATCCTGCTGCATGATGAGCCACATACACTCAACATAATCCTTTGCATATCCCCAGTCACGAAGTGAATCCATGTTGCCAAGCTCAAGATGATCCTGAAGTCCCTCTGCAATTCTGCCGGCAGCAAGTGTGATCTTACGTGTTACGAAATTCTCTCCCCTTCTCTCTGACTCGTGATTGAACAGAATACCATTTACAGCAAACATATCGTATGCCTCTCTGTACTCCTTTACAATCCAGAAACCATACTGCTTAGCAACAGCATATGGGCTATATGGATGGAATGGTGTGGTCTCTCTCTGAGGAACCTCCTCAACCTTTCCGAAAAGCTCAGATGTCGATGCCTGATATACCTTTGTCTTCTTGGTAAGTCCAAGGATACGGCATGCCTCAAGAATACGAAGAACACCAAGCGCATCTACATCACCTGAATACTCAGGAACATCAAATGAAACCTGAACATGTGACTGTGCTGCAAGGTTGTATATCTCATCCGGCTGAACCAAACCTATTATTCTGATAAGTGAAGATGAATCTGAAAGATCCCCATCGTGAAGTGTAATTGAATTATCTGCAATAAGATGGTCAATACGAGCTGTGTTTGATATAGACGCTCTCCTTGTTATACCGTGAACCTCATATCCCTTCTCAAGAAGAAACTCAGCAAGATATGAACCATCCTGACCTGTGATACCTGTAATAAGTGCAACTTTTGACATTATTTTTACCTCTTTCCTTTTGTACTCTGTATTGTAAAGTTATCATTGTTATCCGCATTCTAACACCTGTCACTTCAAAAAGGAATTACATATATTGCTATAAATTAGCACAATATTGACTTGTAACACATAAAAAATAGAGAGCTTCCTACTCTCTATTTTTTACTATTCCCCACCTACCATCTCTTCCTATACTCACTCGGTCTTATCCCCTCAACCTTCTGGAATATCCGGCTAAAATAATTGGCACCATCCATTCCCACTGCCCTGCCGATCTCGTCCACACTCATATCAGTAAATCTAAGCATCTGTTTCGCATGAGTGATTCTCACCGACTGAACATAACTGGTAATCGTAGTTCCGTACGTCTCCTTAAAAATTCTCGTAAGGTAATATTTATTTATAAAAAAGCGCTCTGCAAGATCATCCAACACTATCTTATCCGCATAATATTCATCAAGATATGCCTTGATCTCACTTAGATTGACACGCTTTCTGGAAAGCATTCCATTCTCAGGATGCCACGACTCCTCCATCAAAAGCGTAAGCAATGAATTTAGTCGCTCATTAATCTTCATATCTCTGACATGATCACTGGAGGCTGCTATATCCTGTATATTGCTGAGTATTGAAATGTAATTATCCAGATTATCCGGATGAAATACCGAAGTCCCTCCTCGTTCCTTATATTTCTCATAAATAGCAGGGAGCGATGCGGCGTAAAAGTGGCACCATCTGAGCGCCCACAGCTGTTCTCCTGTAGAATGGCTATATGATTTCCTGCAATCTATAAAAACGCAATCCCCCGCCGCCAGCTCATATGTAACGCCTTCATAGTCCAAACGGCCCTTGCCAGACAATACTACAAAAAACAGATACGACACAAGATTCGATCTGGAAGATGTATGCGGATGAACAGCCTGCAGATAGCCCGCCTCCTGCAAATGGCAAAGTGACATTCTCGCAAATGCTGACGGTGTATAAAGTATTCTGTTCGATTCCACCGATGGGGTATGACTATAAAACAGCTCATCCATATATGGTCGCTCCTTCCAAATAAAACTGCTACATACAAATATCCTTCAAAGACATAGCATTCCTATCCTTGTCCGACATTATATAATCTCCTTTAGGCCAGCTCTCACCATTCCAGATTATATCCGGATCATCATACCGGACTGCGCGTGCTGCCTCCGCACAAAAATCATTATCCACACACCACTGCATAAGAGTATCATCCTCAAGTGTAAGGTATCCATGGGCAAATCCTCTCGGCACAAACATCATCTTCCTATTCTCCCATGAAAGAACCTCACTATAAGTCTGTCCTCTGGTATCGCCAAATCTCAAATCCACCGCCACACTGAATATAGAACCTCTCAAACAGGAAACCAGTTTTGCCTGCGCAGCATCTCCGGCCTGATAATGAAGTCCTCGAAGTGTAAAAGCCTTCTTGCTATAGCCCTGATTGATCTGCTTTACCTGAAAGTCCACTCCCATAGATTGGTCATATGGTACTGACAGATAACCTCGGAAGTCTTCAAAAGATGTCATAATCATTACTATTGGTTTTGAATCTAATGCTTGTATCATACCCAACCTCTCTCTTTAATCCGTATTACTCTAAATAGTAAATTATAACAAACTCACTGCCTAAGTTCTATTCTCAATCTATGCTCGCCATCTTCTGTAACATCAAAAACTGTCCATTGTGGCAAACTTCTAACATTGTTATAACAGCTATTTAACCTTTCAAATAGTATATCTACCTGTTCCTGTTTTTTATCTCTATGAATTTTTTTGTATAGATTAACATAATCAAGTATTATACCATTATTGCATACTTCTATGCCTATTCCCTGTAACACTGTTTTTGTTTCCAAATAATTATGACTATCCTCTCCTTTACCCATCTTTTTTACGCACTCAACAGTATCAACCAAACACAAGAGTAACAACAACTGCGTTGTATCATTCTGTCCAATTCTAAATTTGGAATCATGAGACAATTTTTCTAATAATATATGCGGATACTTACTATCAGTATCTTCATCTGGAGACTTAAATATATTATGCTGAGCTATTGTGTACCCCGATTTCATTATCAATAAAAGTTCCTTAGATGAACAATTGTTTTTCATATACTCATTTTTCCCATAATAAAATATTAACAAGCCACCTAAAATTCCATGATCTTGTTTCTCATCATCATTTATTTGCTCTGCATGAAACGAAATTGCATATTCTTCATAAGCTTCTATTTCAGGCACTGTATATGCCAAATATTCAGAATGCTTTTTTTGAAAGTCATTAAACTGACTCAATCTACTATCAGTGTATTTCTGGCAAAATAAGTTGTCTTTCTCAAAATCTTTTTTACTTTTTTGTGGGTTATTCAGCAGCTTAGAAAAATAACCTCGATCATGATTTATTGAAGTAAGCATCCATAATTGACTATATTCATCTTTATCATTTTTTATTTTATCTATATGTCCACTAACTCTACATAACGCTCGCCCCATTAAAAACGTGATAATACTATGACTAGCTCTGTTCTGAGCAACATGATATGGCACAGTAATTTCATTATTCACATCCCAATACCTGTCTCTTATACACATCTCCGAGCCCACGAGACTCCTGAGCCTCTCGTATG
>ERZ1027059.617-NODE-617-length-12096-cov-4.118761_pt1 | contig 12096 bp, 8 predicted proteins | sample MGYA00519425_ERZ1027059 | MGnify/ENA primary metagenome ERZ1027059 (study PRJEB26926, sample SAMN06164566) | human gut metagenome | biome: ENVO:00009003; feature: ENVO:2100002; material: ENVO:00002003 | host: Homo sapiens | place: USA | collected 2012 ... | reverse complement strand
ATGCTCAGGAGTCTCGTGGGCTCGGAGATGTGTATAAGAGACAGGCTGTAAGTAAATCACATGCTTCAATTGCGAATATCCGATTGACAATCCTGTAAGACATATCGTGAAGCGTATTGCTGAGAACGGAGTGAACAGTAACGAATGAACAGTAACGATTTCGCAGTTTCGAAGTCTTGTATGTGATGGGTAAATATTGTATAGTATAGGTATTAGCATTTATAATGAGATAGAAGAAACGGAAGAAAATAAATATAATGTATAAGTGAGGAAGAATGAGAAGGATACAGATTATTGTAAATAATGGAGCGGGTACAGGGCAGGCGCACAGGGTATGGAATGAGACACAGTGTCTGCTTCGGGGATACAAAATAAAATATGAAGCCCATATGACCAGATATGAAGGGCATGCCACGAAACTGGCTGAGCAGATTTCCCGGGTGAAGGGTGAAGAGCCTGTCTATCTGCTGGTGGTTGGGGGAGACGGTACGATTAATGAAGTCCTGAATGGTATTACTGACTTTGATAAGGTACGTTTTGGCGTGATCCCCACTGGTTCAGGGAATGATTTTGGCAGAAATCTGAAACTGCCGAAAACACCGAAGGAGAGCCTGAGGGAAATCTGTGCCTGTATCAGAAAGGATCAGAGAGGTGAAGCACTTTACAGGATAGATCTGGGGCAGGTAAGCTGGGAAGGCTGTGAGAAGCCGCGGATTTTTGGAATCAGTTCCGGCCTGGGACTGGATGCACTTGTGTGTAAAAAAGCACTTCATTCCAGACTGAAACAGGTTTTAAACCGTTTCCATCTGGGTAAGCTTACATATCTTGCATTGACGGTGCAGTCTCTTTTTACCATGGAGACAGCCAATGCAAAGGTGGTGACAGAACATGGAGGCTATATTCTTCCGAAGATGATCTTTGCGGCAGCTATGAATCTGCCGGCAGAAGGCGGAGGGGTTCCTATGGCACCTCATGCATCGGTGCAGGACGGTCTGCTCTCGCTTGGCAGTGCATCTGGAATCGCCAAATGGCAGACTTTTTTCCTGCTTCCGTTTCTGGTTGCTGCAAAGCAGGAGCATATTAATGGTTTTACTATCAGAAATGAAAAAGGATTTCGCCTGATTCTGGATAAGCCAATGGTGCTCCATGCAGACGGAGAGTACTGTGCAGATGTGACGAGAGTGGAATTTCGGTGTCTGGAGAAGAAACTGTGGCTGCTGCATGAGCAGAAAGGGGATTAAAGTAAGACCTGAAACAATATAAAAAACAGAAAAACAGGAGTGTAAAGAAAAATGAGTTACGCAGATGATGTATTTATAAAAATGTGTCAGGATATCCTGGAAAACGGGACAAGTACGGAAGGAGAAAAAGTCCGCCCTGTGTGGGAGGATGGAACTCCGGCATATACGATCAAGAAATTCGGAGTGGTAAACAGATATGATCTGAGAAAGGAATTTCCGGCTATGACACTCAGACGTACAGCGTTAAAGAGTGCCATGGATGAGATCCTCTGGATCTGGCAGAAGAAATCCAACAATATCCATGATCTTCACAGCCATATCTGGGACAGCTGGGCAGATGAGAGTGGTTCTATCGGTAAGGCATATGGGTATCAGCTTGGCGTGAAACATCAGTACAAAGAAGGAATGATGGATCAGGTAGACAGAGTGATCTATGATCTGAAAAATAATCCGTTCAGCCGAAGAATTATGACTAATATTTATGTGCATCAGGATCTCCATGAGATGAATCTGTATCCCTGTGCATATTCCATGACATTTAATGTGACACAGACACCGGGGAACGATAAGCTGACTCTGAATGCAATCCTCAATCAGCGTTCACAGGATATCCTTGCAGCGAATAACTGGAATGTATGTCAGTATGCACTTCTGCTTATGATGATGGCTCAGGTATGTGATATGGAAGCAGGGGAACTGCTTCATGTAGTGGCAGACTGCCATATCTATGACCGTCATATCCCGCTGATAAAGGAACTGATCCAGAGAAAACCATATCCTGCACCTGTTGTGAAACTGAATCCGGAAGTAAAAGATTTCTATCAGTTTACAACAGATGACCTGATCGTGGAGAATTATGAGACATGGCCGCAGATTAAGAATATTCCGATTGCCGTTTAACCAAACTGTGGAGCAATTATCTGGTTATGAGCAAGTAGCGAATGCGGATGATTTTGTTCGCCTGACTTAAATTGACAATATAAAATCAAGAGAGGAAAATTCAAATGAATGTTATCGTAGCAGCAGATAAAAACTGGGGAATCGGCAAGAACAACCAGCTTCTGGTAAGTATTCCGGCAGATATGAAGATGTTTCGTGAGGAAACAAGTGGAAAAGTAGTAGTGATGGGAAGAAAAACTCTGGAAAGTTTTCCAAACGGACTTCCGCTTAAAAACAGGATCAATATTGTGATCACATCCAATAAAGAATATGAGGTAAAGGGTGCGATTATAGTACACAGTATTGAAGAAGCACTGGAAGAGATAAAGAAATATCCGGCAGAAGATGTTTACTGTATAGGTGGTGACAGCATTTATGCGCAGATGCTTCCGTACTGTGATGTAGCTCATGTGACAAAGATTGACTTTGCATATGAAGCAGACAGTCATTTCCCAAATCTGGACGAAGATGATGAATGGGAAATTACGGGAGAGAGCGATGAGCAGACATACTTTGATCTGGAGTATCAGTTTGTGAAGTATGAGAGAAAGAAATAGAAGAAACAAAGCAGAGCCGGAAAAGCCGGAAAAACCAGTGATATAAAAGAAAAAATATTCCTCAGAATGTGTTTAAACTGATTCTGAGGGATATTTTTGTATAGTGGTGTATGAACAGCAACAATTCTTCTGATATTGAAAATCGTTAACTGTCTGCAGTCAGGTGTTATTTATTCAATAACTTTCAGCCATCCTTCCGGAGCCTGGATACGTCCCATCTGGATACCTGTTAATGTGTCATAGAGTTTCTGGATAACCGGACCCATTTTCTCCATTCCGCTTGGGAAACAGATTTCTTTACCATGGTCAACAATCTTTCCGACAGGAGAGATAACTGCAGCAGTACCGCAGAGACCACATTCAGCGAAATCTTTCACTTCATCGAAGTATATTTCTCTTTCCTCAGCTTCTAATCCCAGGTATTCCTTGGCAACATAGATTAAGGAACGACGTGTGATAGAAGGAAGGATACTGTTGGACTTCGGTGTGACAACTTTGCCGTCTTTTGTAACGAAGATGAAGTTAGCACCGCCTGTTTCTTCTACCTTGGTACGTGTAGCTGCATCAAGATACATGTTCTCATCGAATCCGTTCTTGTGAGCATCTACGATTGCATGCAAGCTCATTGCATAGTTAAGACCTGCTTTGATATGGCCTGTTCCATGAGGTGCAGCGCGGTCGAAATCACTGACGCGGATTGTGATTGGTTTAGCACCGCCTTTGAAGTATGGTCCTACAGGTGTAGTGAATACACGGAACATATACTCATCAGCAGGTTTTACACCGATAACCGGGTTAGTACCCATCATATATGGACGAACATATAAAGTTGCGCCTGAACCGTATGGCGGAACATATGCTGCGTTAGCTTTTACAGTCTGAACAATTGCATCAACAAAACGGTCTTCCGGGAATACAGGCATCTCAAGTCTCTTTGCTGAGTTTGCCATACGTTCTGCATTTAAGTCAGGACGGAAAGTAACGATATGTCCGTCTTCTGTAGTGTAAGCCTTCATTCCTTCGAAAACTGTCTGCGCATATTGGAAAACACCTGCACATTCGTTCAGGGTTACATTAGGATCTGTTGTCAGTTCTCCGGCATCCCATGCGCCGTCTTTGAATTTAGATACATAACGATAATCGGTCTGTACGTAACCGAAGCCTAAGCTGCTCCAGTCGATATTCTTTTTTTCCATAATGAATCTTTCCTCCGTTCACACATATTTACAGTATTTACAAGTGTGATTACTGTTTATCTCTTTACCATTGTAAAACTTTTGTCTGCTAAGTTCAATGGGAAATTTCCAATTTTAATGAAAAATTGAAAAATCGTGTTACTGTTCACATACAGTAACAAAAAATCCGCCAGTCTTGTTTTTTATAGAGGATTTCGCTATAATATGGAATAGAAAATGGAGGAAAATATGAGCGAGAATTTTGATGAATTAGGAGAACTTGGAGACAAAATAAAAAAGATCATAGACACAGCAGTTTCTACTAAAGATTACCGCCAGATGACCGAGGATATTAAGCAGACGGTGGGACAGACTGTTAACAGCGCAGTAAATTCTGCTGTAGATTCCGGAAGCGAGGCAATCAAAAATGGTCTGAATAATGTATTTGGAACCGGAAACAGTCAGTCCGGTGATTCCGGGGTATACCGCAATAAAACAAAAGAATTTGAAGAAAAGCGCAGGCGGGAGCGTGAACAGGAGCAGGAACGTCAGAGGATTGAGAAGGAGAAAGCAAAAGAGAAGATGTTGACTCTTTATGAAAGGAACACCGGGGGAAGAATGAAAGGTATGATGATTGCTGTTTCAGGTGGAATCCTTGCCAGTGGAATGGGACTGGGAACTCTGGTCCTTAGCATTTTTGGTGCGGTGGGACATATGAGCTCCCTCGTGACCGGTGGAACCTGTTTTATGGCAGTCGGAGCTTTGACTGGAGTGGGACTTCTCGCAGGCGGCATTAAAAAACTGGGTAAACTGGAACGTTTTCAGAAGTATATTGACACACTGGGAAATCACACATACTGTAATTTTGAACAATTATCTGCAGCAGTAAATAAGCCGGTGAAATTCGTTAAAAAAGATATTAAAAAGATGATTGATGACAGATGGTTCCGTCAGGGACATATTGATGAACAGGAAACCTGTCTGATCACCAGTAATGAGACTTATCTGCAATATACGCAGACGCAGAAGGCACTTGAGCAGAAGAAACAGGAAGAAGAAAAACATCAGGCTGAACAGGAGAGAAACAGAAAGAACACACCGCCTGAAGTGCAGGAGGTGCTGGATAAAGGAAATGAATTTCTGGATAAGATCCACAGGAGCAACGATGCGATTCCTGGAGAGGAGATTTCTGCAAAAATATCCAGAATGGAACTGATTGTGGAGAAGATTTTTGAACGGGCGCAGAAGCATCCGGAGATTATTCCGGATCTGAAGAAACTGATGAATTATTATCTGCCCATGACAGTAAAGCTGCTGGATGCATATGAAGAAATGGATCAGCAGCCTGTGCAGGGAGAGAATATCCAGGCATCCAAAAAGGAGATAGAGGATACGCTGGATACACTGAATCAGGCATTTGAAAAACTTCTGGATTCTGCCTTTCAGGATACTGCGTGGGATGTTTCAAGTGATATTTCAGTGCTTCATACGCTGCTTGCACAGGAAGGTCTGACAGATGATGACTTTGCAAAAATGAAAAAGAACTGAAAATAAAAAAGGATAAAAAGGAGCGGCAGAGGACATGGGAAACGAATTTAAAGATTTTGAAATGGAAACACCATCATTAACACTGGAGCCGGATCTTGGAGAGTTTGAAAAGAAAGAAGAAGTGCTCCCCAAAAAGCAGACACAGAAGGAAGAAGTGCCTGTACTGACACCGGAAGAACAGAAAATGGTAAATGATTTTGCTGCAAAGATTGATATTGAGAATACTAATCAGATTCTTCAGTATGGTGCAGGAACCCAGAAAAAAATGGCGGACTTTTCTGATACAGCTCTTGAGAATGTAAAGACACAGGATCTGGGTGAGATTGGAGAACTGATCAGTAATGTTGTGGGAGAACTGAAAGATTTCGATGTACAGGAGGAAGGAAAATTCTTTGGATTTTTCAGAAAGCAGACTTCTAAGATTGAAAATCTGAAAAACAAATATGACAAAGCACAAGCCAATGTGGAGAAGATCACAGATTCTCTTCAGCAGCATCAGGTGCGCCTTATGAAAGATTCTGCTATGCTGGACAAGATGTATGAACAGAACCTGAATTATTTTAAAGAACTTACCATGTATATCCTTGCCGGAAAAAAGAAACTGGAAGAAACCAGAAACGGAAAGCTTGCAGAAATGAAAAATAAGGCAGCTCTGAGCGGGCTTCCCGAAGACGCGCAGGCAGCCAGAGACCTGGATGAGAAATGCAGCAGATTTGAAAAGAAACTGCATGATCTGGAACTTACCCGTACGATTGCCATGCAGACAGCGCCTCAGATCCGGCTGATCCAGAATAATGATACGGTAATGGTTGAGAAAATACAGACAACGATCGTAAACACAATTCCATTATGGAAAAGTCAGATGGTGCTTGCTCTGGGAATTGCTCACTCTGCAGAAGCGGCACAGGCACAGAGACAGGTAACAGATATTACCAATGAACTTCTCAGAAAGAATGCAGAGACACTTCATATGGCAACGGTTGAGACAGCGAAAGAATCAGAGCGTGGAATAGTTGACCTTGAAACACTCCAGAAGACAAATGCAGATTTGATCCAGACTCTGGATGATGTGATGCGGATCCAGATGGAAGGCCGTCAGAAGAGACAGGCAGCAGAGATGGAAATGCATCGCATGGAAGAAGAACTGAAGAGAAAACTTCTGGAAATCAGATAACTGTTCAGCAGTAATTTATGGAATTGCTATAAATGAGAGAAGAGGAGAATTATGTACAGAGATCATACAAAAGTGATTCAGATCGGAGACAGAAAGATTGGCGGCGGCAACCCGATTTTAATCCAGTCCATGACAAATACAAAAACTGAAGATGTAGAACAGACAGTAGCTCAGATCCTGTCACTGGAGCAGGCTGGCTGTGATATTATCCGTTGTGCAGTACCGACTATGGAAGCAGCAAAAGCACTGAAGGAAATCAAAAAACAGATCCATATACCACTTGTGGCAGATATCCATTTTGATTATCGTCTTGCTATTGCAGCCATGGAAAACGGTGCAGATAAGATCCGGATCAATCCCGGAAATATCGGCAGTACAGAGCGAATCAAAGCAGTGGTTGATGTGGCAAAGGAGCGAGGAATACCCATTCGTGTTGGTGTAAACAGCGGTTCTCTTGAGAAAGAACTTGTGGAGAAATATCATGGAGTCACTGCAGAGGGGCTGGTGGAGAGTGCGCTGGATAAAGTTCATATCATCGAAGATCTGGGATATGACAATCTGGTGATCAGCATCAAATCTTCGGATGTCCTTATGTGTGCAAAGGCTCATGAACTGATCGCGGAGAAGACGAATTATCCACTTCATGTAGGAATCACAGAAGCCGGAACTCTTTATTCCGGAAACATTAAATCTGCTATCGGACTGGGGATCATCCTGAATCAGGGAATCGGTGATACCATTCGTGTCTCTCTTACAGGAGCACCTTTAGAAGAGATTAAATCCGCAAAACGTATCCTGAAAACTCTGGGGCTTCGCAAAGGTGGCATAGAAGTTGTGTCATGTCCAACCTGTGGACGCACACAGATCGATCTGATCGGTCTTGCAAATAAGGTAGAAACCATGGTGCAGGATATCCCGCTTGATATTAAAGTAGCAGTTATGGGTTGTGTGGTAAACGGACCCGGAGAAGCAAAAGAGGCAGATATCGGAATTGCAGGCGGAGTTGGTGTGGGACTTCTGATCAAACATGGTGAGATCATAAAGAAAGTTCCGGAAGATCAGCTTTTGGATACGTTGCGGGAAGAACTTCTGAGCTGGAAGTAACATTTGGAACGAAGACTTACTGTCAGATCAACGAGGAGATTTTATTTTGGAAAAAGACTTTTTTGACGTATTTCCCAGCTTAAAAGTGAAGAAAGAACTGGAAGAACTGCTGGACATGGTTTTTGTGACCAGAGTGTCCTGCAATCCTTCCAGAACTCATATATGGGTGTATATAAAAAGTGAACGCTGGATTCATAAGAAGCATATCTTTGAACTGGAAGAACAGATAGAGAGACAGATTTTTGCAGGACTGAATGTAACAGTTACAGTTATTGAGAAATTCCGCCTTTCCGGTCAGTACAATCCTCAGAACTTTCTGGAAACTTACAGATCCAGCATGGAACTGGAACTGCGCAGCTACAATATGCTGGAATACAATATGTTCAGACAGGCGCAGATTTCTTTTCCCGGAGAAAATGATCTTCATATGATCCTTCCTGATTCTGTAATAGCCAGAGAAAAGAGCGGGATCCTGATCGAATATCTGCAGAAGGTTTTCTGCGAAAGATGTGGAATGGACTTAAAGGTGGAACTTGAGTTCAGGGAGACGCAGGAAAGTAAGTACCGTAAGAATGCAGCAGTGCAGATCGCTCAGGAAGTGGAAAATGTAATCCGTCATGCGAAATTAAACAGTAAGAATGAAGAGCCGGCTCAGTCTGAAGAAGCAGGAACAGCAGAGAAGAAAGCAGAGAAAAAGACTGATAAGGGACAGCAGGAAAAGAAGGACAAAAAAGCTGCATTTGCAGACCGCAAAGACAACAGGAAGGGAGATTTCCGGGGTGGATTCAGAAGGGACAGCAATCCGGATGTTATCTATGGAAGAGATTTCGAAGGAGAGCCTGTTGCACTTGAGACGATTACCGGTGAGATGGGTGAGGTGATCGTCCGCGGACAGGTTATGGAGGTTGAAGCCAGAGAAATCCGTAATGAAAAAACAATTCTTATCTTCCCGATCACAGACTTTACGGACAGTATTGTTGTGAAGATGTTTTTGCGCAATGAACAGGTGCCGGAAGTGACAGAACATGTAAAGAAGGGGGCTTTTCTGAAGTTTCGCGGTGTGACAACAGTAGACCGTTTTGACAGTGAACTGACTATTGCATCCATAGCCGGGATTAAGAAAATTGCCAATTTTACAACTGCCAGAGTAGATACCAGCCCACAGAAAAGAGTAGAGCTTCACTGTCATACAAAGATGAGCGATATGGATGGGGTTACGGATGCCAAATCTCTGGTGAAACGTGCTTATGAGTGGGGACATCCGGCCATTGCCATTACAGACCATGGGGTTGTACAGGCGTTTCCGGAGGCAAATCACTGTTTCGATGCCTGGGGTGGATGTGTGCCGAAGGATTCTGATTTTAAGGTTCTTTATGGAATGGAAGGCTATCTGGTAGATGATTTAAAAGGTATGGTGACCAATGGAAAAGGTCAGAAGCTGAACGGTAGATTTGTGGTCTTTGATATTGAGACAACAGGTTTTTCTTCGCTGACCTGTCAGATCATAGAGATTGGCGCCGTACTGGTAGAAAATGGTGAGATTACGGACCGTTTTTCCACATTTGTAAATCCAAAGGTACCGATTCCTTTTCGCATTGAACAGCTGACCAGTATCAATGACAGTATGGTCATGGATGCCCCGACTATCGAAGAAGTGCTTCCGAAATTCCTTGAATTCAGCAAGGATGCGGTTATGGTTGCACACAATGCGGACTTTGATATGGGATTTATTATGAAAAACTGTGACAGACTGGGAATCGCACATGATTTTACTTATGTAGATACGGTCGGTATGGCCCGTTTCCTGCTTCCTGCATTGAACAGATTTAAGCTGGATACGGTAGCAAAAGCAGTTGGGGTTTCACTGGAAAATCATCACCGGGCAGTAGATGATGCCGCATGTACTGCAGAGATTTTTGTGAAGTTTGTAAAGATGCTGGAAGAGCGTGATATCCGGGATGTGGATATGCTGAATGAGCAGGGAGCTGTTTCTGTAAATACTATCAGGAAACTGCCGACCTACCATGTGATCATTTTTGCCAGAAATGAGACAGGGCGCATTAATCTGTATAAATTAGTGAGTCAGTCGCACCTGAAGTATTATCACAGACGTCCACGTGTTCCCAAAAGTGTGCTGGAGCAGTACAGAGACGGACTTCTGGTGGGAAGTGCCTGTGAAGCAGGGGAACTGTATCAGGCAATTCTGAGAAATGCACCGGATACTGAGATAGCCAGACTGGTAAATTTCTATGATTATCTGGAGATCCAGCCTGTTGGAAATAACAGATTTATGATAGCAGATGATAAGCATGATATGATCAGTTCCGAAGAAGACCTGAAGGAGATAAACAGGAAGATCGTTAAGCTTGGAGAGCAGTTTAAGAAACCGGTAGTTGCAACCTGTGATGTGCATTTCATGGATCCACAGGATGAGATTTACAGAAGGATCATTATGGCCGGAAACGGATTCTCAGATGCAGATGAGCAGGCACCGTTGTATTTACGTACCACAGAGGAAATGCTGGAAGAATTTGCCTATCTGGGAAGCGAGAAAGCAGAAGAAGTTGTCATTACAAATACAAATAAGATCGCAGATATGATTGAGAAGATATCACCTATTCATCCGGACAAATTCCCGCCGGTCATTGAGAATTCCGACCAGGATCTGAAGAATATCTGTTTTACAAAAGCGCATGAAATGTATGGAGATCCATTGCCGGAGATTGTGGAAAGCAGGCTTGACAGGGAACTGAATTCAATCATTTCCAATGGGTATGCCGTAATGTATATCATTGCACAGAAGCTTGTATGGAAGTCAAATGAAGATGGTTACCTGGTAGGTTCGCGAGGTTCTGTAGGATCTTCTCTGGCAGCTACCATGTCCGGTATCACAGAGGTAAATCCTCTGCCGCCGCATTATCTCTGTCCTAATCCGGACTGCAAATACAGTGATTTTGATTCACCGGAAGTAAAGCAGTATGCTGGTATGGCGGGGTGTGATATGCCGGATAAGATCTGTCCGAAATGTGGAACCAGGATGAAAAAAGAAGGGTTTGACATTCCTTTTGAGACATTCCTTGGATTCAAGGGAGATAAGGAACCGGATATTGACCTTAACTTTTCAGGAGAGTATCAGGCTAATGCACACAGATATACAGAGGTTATTTTTGGTAAGGGGCAGACATTCAAGGCAGGGACTATCGGTACGCTTGCGGAGAAAACTGCATTTGGTTATGTGAAGAATTATTTTGAAGAGCGTGGTGTGCATAAACGTTACTGTGAGATCAACCGCATCGTACAGGGATGTACAGGCGTGCGGCGTACAACAGGACAGCATCCGGGAGGCATTATCGTACTTCCTGTAGGTGAGGAGATTGAGAAATTTACTCCTGTCCAGCACCCTGCGAATGATGTGAACAGTGACATTATCACCACACATTTTGATTACCATTCTATTGACGGAAACCTGCTGAAGCTTGATATACTTGGACACGATGATCCCACTATGATCCGAATGCTGGAGGATTTAACGGGAATCAGTGCCAGGGATGTCCCCCTGGATCAGAGGGATGTCATGTCATTGTTTGCAAGTACAAAGGCTTTGAAAATTGAACCGGAAGATATTGGCGGATGTAAGCTCGGATGTCTGGGAATCCCGGAATTTGGTACAGATTTCGCCATGCAGATGCTTATTGACACCAAGCCGAAATACTTCTCTGACCTGATCCGTATTGCAGGGCTTTCTCATGGTACGGATGTATGGCTGGGTAATGCCCAGGTGTTGATCCAGGAGGGTAAGGCAACCATTTCCACAGCTATCTGTACCCGAGACGATATTATGATCTACCTTATCGGAAAAGGAGTGGAAAGTGGCCTTGCGTTTACGATCATGGAGAGCGTCCGTAAGGGAAAAGGTCTTCGTGATGAGTGGATCGAGACCATGAAAGAGCATGGAGTTCCGGACTGGTATATCTGGTCCTGTAAGCTGATCAAGTATATGTTCCCGAAGGCTCATGCAGCAGCATACGTTATGATGGCGTACAGAATTGCGTGGTATAAGGTGTTTCAGCCACTGGCATACTATGCGGCATATTTCAGTATCCGCGCCACAGCGTTCTCCTATGAGATGATGTGTATGGGAAAGGAACGCCTGGAGTATTATATGGCAGAAATTCGCAAAAAAGGTGATTCAGCATCTAAAAAAGAACTGGATACCCTGAAGGATATGCGTATTGTACAGGAAATGTACGCACGTGGATTTGAATTTGTACCGATTGATCTTTATACTGCCAAGGCACAGAGATTTCAGACTGTCTCTTATACACATCTGACGCTGCCGACGATCGCATAAGTGTAGA
>ERZ1027059.615-NODE-615-length-12123-cov-5.842227_pt1 | contig 12123 bp, 6 predicted proteins | sample MGYA00519425_ERZ1027059 | MGnify/ENA primary metagenome ERZ1027059 (study PRJEB26926, sample SAMN06164566) | human gut metagenome | biome: ENVO:00009003; feature: ENVO:2100002; material: ENVO:00002003 | host: Homo sapiens | place: USA | collected 2012 ... | reverse complement strand
TCTCGTGGGCTCGGAGATGTGTATAAGAGACAGCCTTTAATCTCTGCTATTTTCATATAATTCTAATTTTATAAGATGGTTTTATTTTAATAACAATAGAGAAGCCGGATTTGTTGAGGTGCCAGGGAAAGTTTTTTCATGATATTTACTTTTTTATTTCTTTCCACAGAGTACATCCGTCTTCTTTTTTCGTCTCCCTTTAATAAAAGCTAGAGATCAATATGAAAATAAAATGGATAGTGGGGGGGCTGTTATGGGCAAGTTCTTACTTGCAGGCTGCCGCACAGGAATATAAACTGTGGTATGACGAACCCGCTCAGGTTTGGACTGAAGCGCTTCCGCTGGGTAACGGGCGGTTGGGAGCGATGGTATTCGGCAATCCCGGTGTGGAGCATATCCAGTTGAACGAAGAAACTATTTGGGCAGGACGTCCCAATAATAATGCTAATCCCGATGCGTTGGAATATATTCCCAAAGTGCGCCGGTTGGTGTTCGAGGGAAAATATCTTGAAGCACAAACGTTGGCTACCGAGAAAGTAATGGCGAAGACCAATAGCGGTATGCCCTATCAATCGTTTGGCGATCTGCATATTTCTTTTCCGGGGCATACACGTTATTCCGATTACTATAGGGAGCTGAGCCTGGATTCAGCTCGTACCATCGTGCGTTATAAGGTGGACGGGGTGACTTATCAGCGTGAAACACTGACGTCGTTTGCCGATCAGGTAGTTATGGTGCGTCTTACTGCCAGCCAACCCGGAAAGATTACTTGTAACGCCAATCTTACTACTCCGCATCAGGATGTGATGGTTGCGACGGAAGGGGAGGAGGTTACCCTTTCGGGCGTATCTTCCTGGCATGAAGGACTCAAAGGGAAGGTTGAATTTCAGGGACGTATGACTGCACGTACTCAGGGAGGAACCCGGTCTTGTCGTGACGGAGTCTTGAGTATAGAAGGGGCGGACGAGGCTGTGATTTATATTTCCATTGCTACCAACTTTACTAATTACAAGGATATAACAGGTAACCAAGTGGAGCGTGCGAAGAACTATCTGCGCCGGGCTGTAAGTAAAGATTATATGACATCACGTAAGGCACACGTCGATTTTTTCAAGCAATATATGGACCGTGTCTCTTTGGATTTAGGCATAGACAAATATGCAGGGGTAACCACTGATATGCGTGTACAGAATTTCAAGGAAACGAAGGATGATTTTCTGGTGGCCACTTATTTCCGTTTCGGCCGCTATCTGTTGATTTGTTCTTCACAGCCGGGTGGGCAGCCTGCTAATTTGCAAGGCATTTGGAATGATAAATTATTTCCTTCCTGGGATAGTAAATACACGTGTAATATCAATGTTGAAATGAACTATTGGCCGGCCGAAGTGACGAATCTCAGCGAATTGCACGAGCCTTTGATACAACTGATCCGTGAAGTGAGTGAAACAGGGCGTGAGTCGGCCAAGATTATGTATGGGGCGGATGGCTGGGTATTGCATCACAATACGGATATATGGCGTGTTACCGGAGCTATAGACAAGGCTCCGTCGGGATTATGGCCTACGGGTGGAGCCTGGCTGTGCCGTCATTTGTGGGAACGTTATCTTTATACAGGCGATATGGAATTTCTCCGCTCGGCTTACCCTATCATGAAAGAAGCCGGTAAGTTTTTTGATGAAATCATGGTGAAGGAACCGTTGCATAACTGGTTGGTGGTATGTCCGAGCAATTCTCCGGAGAATACTCATGCAGGCAGTAACGGGAAAGCGACTACGGCTGCCGGGTGTACTTTGGATAACCAGCTGATATTCGATTTGTGGAATCAGATAATCACGACCGCCCGTCTGTTGGGTACGGATGCTGAATTTGCCACCCGTTTGGAACAGCGTTTAAAGGAAATGGCGCCCATGCAGATAGGACGTTGGGGGCAATTGCAGGAATGGATGATGGATTGGGACAATCCGCAGGATGTGCACCGTCATGTGTCACACCTTTATGGTTTGTTCCCCAGTAATCAGATTTCTCCTTACCGTACTCCCGAATTGTTTGATGCGGCACGTACTTCGCTGATTCATCGTGGCGATCCGTCTACCGGATGGAGTATGGGATGGAAGGTATGTTTGTGGGCCCGTCTGTTGGATGGTGACCATGCTTATAAACTGATAACCGATCAGTTGACTCTCGTACGTAACGAGAAGAAAAAAGGAGGAACTTATCCTAATTTGTTTGATGCCCATCCACCTTTTCAGATTGACGGTAATTTTGGTTGTACGGCGGGTATCGTAGAAATGCTGATGCAGAGCCACGATGGTTTTATTTATTTACTTCCCGCATTGCCGGCGCAATGGAAAGAGGGAAGCGTGAACGGGATTATAGCCCGTGGAGGTTTTGAATTGGATTTGAGTTGGAAGAATGGTAAAGTGAGCCGGTTGGTGGTGAAATCCCGTCATGGGGGAAACTGTCGTTTGCGTTCTTTAAATCCGCTGGCAGGCAAAGGGCTGAGAAAGGCAAAAGGAGAGAATCCGAATAAATTGTATGCCATACCCGAAATCTTACAGCCGATTATAAATAAAGAAGCGAAATTGAATAAAGTTGAGTTGAAAAAAACTTATCTTTATGATCTGGAAACCAAAGCAGGTGAAGAGTATATATTCTTAGGTAAGTGATGATTCTTGCATTGATTGTAAGGATGAAAAATAGTAAAAAGAAGAAATATGAAAAGAACAGGATTAAACATTATTTGCTCATTGTTGCTGGCAGGTGGAATGTGTGCATGTACTGCCACTCCTAAACAGACCGAAGAAATCAAATGGAGCGAACGTATGGCTCAGTCGGAAATGCAACGTTTCCCTGAGCCTTGGATGATAGAAAAAGCGAAAAAGCCTCGTTGGGGCTATACGCACGGACTGGTGGTGAAATCCATGTTGGAGGAATGGAAACATACCGGTGACACTGCCTATTATAATTATGCAAAAATATATGCAGACAGTCTGATAGACACCGACGGTAAGATAAAGACCATGAAATATCTTTCTTTTAATATTGATAATATCAATGCCGGAAAGATTTTATTCGATTTTTATGAAAAGACGGGAGACGGGCGTTATAAGGTGGCGATGGATACTCTTCGCAAACAACTGGCCGAACAGCCCCGTACCAGTGAAGGCGGTTTCTGGCACAAACTGGTATATCCGCACCAGATGTGGCTGGATGGTATATTCATGGCTTCTCCTTATCTGGCTCAATATGGTAACGTATTCAAGGATACTACGGTCAATGCCGATATTGTGAATCAAATAAAGCTGATTGCCCGTAAAACGTATGATCCTAAAACCGGTTTGTTCTATCATGGCTGGGATGAGAGCAAGACACAAAATTGGGCAAATAAGGAAACCGGGTGCTCACCCAACTTCTGGAGCCGCAGTATAGGCTGGTATGCCGCTGCCGTGGTGGATGTATTGGACTATATGCCGGCGCAGTTCGAAGGACGCGACAGCATTATGACGATTATAAATACGTTGGCCGAAGGCATTGTAAAATACCAGGAGCCTGAAACAGGGGTATGGTGGCAGGTGACTGACCAGAATAACCGTAAAGGAAATTATCTGGAATCTTCCGCTTCATCGCTTTTTGTCTATTTTCTGTGTAAGGCTGTAAACAAAGGATATATCCCCGTGGAGTATAAAGCGGCCGCAGAGCGTGGATTCAACGGTTTGATAAAACAATTCATTAAAGAAGAGCCTGATGGTTCATACACTATTACCAACTGTTGTGCTGTTGCAGGATTAGGCGGTAAAGGAAACCGGGATGGAAGTTTTGCTTATTACATAGGTGAGCCGGTGATAGAGAACGATCCGAAATCAGTAGGTTCCTTTATTTTGGCAGCTATTGAATATGAGAAAATGAAGCAGTAGGAATAATCTGAAAAAGATGAGGACATTTGTCAAAAAGGTCTTCATCTTTTCCGTAAACATAAGGACCTTTTTTAAACACCTTGTTGTTTTGATAAAAGCTCTTGTTTGGAGATTGTCAATTAATTAATAAACGAATTTGAAAATACAATGATGAACAGACACGCATTACTTTCCTTATTGGCTTTATTGCTATGTTGCTCTACTTCGTTGCCGGCGCAGAAAGCGAAAACGTATATTCCCTGGAAGAACGGCAAACTGGTGGTGTCCGAGGAGGGACGCTACCTGAAGCATGAAAATGGAGTACCTTTCTTCTGGTTGGGTGAAACCGGATGGCTGATGCCGCAACGCTTGAATCGTGACGAGGTTTCTTACTATCTGAATAAGTGCAAGGATGCCGGATATAACATGGTGCAGGTGCAGGTATTGAACGGTGTGCCTTCCATGAATATTTACGGCCAGTATTCCATGACAGACGGTTTTAATTTCAAAGATATCAACCGCAAAGGGATTTATGGATATTGGGACCACATGGACTATATTATTAAAAGTGCCGCTTCACGGGGCATCTATATAGGGATGGTATGTATTTGGGGAACTCCCGTGGAACAAGGGCTGATGAATGAAAAAGAAGCCGTGGCATACGGTAAGTTTCTTGCAGAACGTTACAAGGATGAGCCGAATATTATTTGGATGATAGGAGGGGATATCCGCGGTGATAATAAGACGGAGGTATGGGATGCGTTGGCAAACAGTATCCGCAGCATAGACAAAGGTCATCTGATGACTTTCCATCCGCGTGGACGTACCACGTCGGCTACTTGGTTTAATGACCGCGAATGGCTGGATTTCAATATGTTCCAAAGCGGACACCGTCGTTACGGACAGCGTAACGGTGATGGTGATTATCCTATCGAAGAGAATACGGAAGAGGATAACTGGCGTTTTGTGGAAGCCAGTCAGGCAAAGACTCCGTTGAAACCGGTGATTGATGACGAACCTATTTATGAAGACATTCCACAGGGGCTGCATGATCCCAATGAAACCCGTTGGAATCAGCACGATGTGCGTCGTTATGCCTATTGGTCGGTATTTGCCGGATCATTCGGGCACTCATACGGTCATAATGATATCATGCAATTTATCCGTCCCGGATATGGAGCCTCTTTCGGCGCCGACGGACGTAAGAAAGCATGGTGGGATGCTTTGGAAGACCCCGGTTTCAATCAGATGAAATATCTGAAGAACTTGATGCTGACTTTTCCTTTCTTTGAACGTGTGCCCGATCAGAGTGTCATTGCAGGAACTAACGGCGAACGCTATGACCGTGCCATCGCTACCCGTGGAAATGACTATTTGCTGGTTTACAATTACTCAGGACGTCCTATGCAGATCGATTTGAGCAAAATCAGCGGTGCGAAAAAGAATGCATGGTGGTATAGCGCGAAGGACGGTAAGTTGGAATATATCGGTGAGTTTGACAGTAAAGTCACTTCTTTCCAGCATGATAGCGGTTATCTGAGCGGTAATGACCAGGTTCTGATTGTTGTGGATTCTGCGAAGGATTATGTGCAGAAAGCTTGGACAGCCTTGCCGGATGCCATACAGAAATGGAATAAGTAAGAAATATGCATATCATGAAAAAACAAGTATTATTAATCATTCTTCTGGCACTTCCGTTGTGGTTGAAGGCAGCGGATGTTTCGGTTACCGGCCTGCGTACCGAGCAGATGGTAGATCCCATGGGGCTGGATACTGCTGCTCCCCGTATGAGCTGGCGGTTGGAATCTTCTCAAAGAAATGTGATGCAGACCGCCTACCGGATCTTGGTTGCGTCTTCTCCTGAACTTTTAGCACAGGATAAAGGAGATTTGTGGGATTCCGGAAAAGTGGAATCCGATGCGTCCGTATGGATTCCCTATCAAGGGAAGCGTTTGAAAAGCAATCAGCGTGTTTACTGGAAAGTAAGAAGCTATACCAATCGCGGTGAAACAGAATGGAGCGAGCCTGCCCGATGGGGGATGGGACCTTTAGGTGAGATTCATTGGAAAGGACGATGGATAGGTTGGGACGCTGCGTTTGCATGGGATCGGGAAGATTCACACAGCCGTTTGAGCTCTCGTTATTTACGCACGGAATTTAAAACGCAAGCCAAGGAGATAAAGTATGCTACCCTTCATTTGTGCGGTTTGGGTATGTACGAACTGTTCATTAACGGTCAGCGGATAGGTGATCAGGTATTGGCGCCGGCTCCAAGTGATTATCGTCGTACTGTGCTTTACAATTCTTTTGATGTCACCAAACAGGTTGCCGGAGGAAATGCCGACAATGCCATCGGAGTGACCCTGGGCAACGGACGTTTCTACACTATGCGTCAAAATTACAAACCTTATAAGATTCCTACTTTTGGTTACCCCAAGTTGCGTCTGAATCTGATTATAGAATATATCGACGGCAGTATCCAGCGCATCAACAGTGATGAGAAATGGCGTTTGACGGCTCAAGGGCCTATACGTAGCAATAATGAATACGATGGTGAGATTTACGATGCCCGTATGGAATTGGGAAACTGGACACAGCCCGGTTATGATGATTCCAAATGGCTGAAGGCGCAACGTGTTTCATTGCCGTACGGTACACTCCGCGGCAATACCGCTCCCAACATGAAAGTGATGAAAACGCTGAAGCCGGCTGTCTTCAAGCAATATGGTGACCGTTATATGATTGATTTCGGTCAGAATATGGCAGGATGGGTGCGTATTAACATAGCGAAAGCCGCTGCGGGAGATACGATTTGCATACGTTATGCCGAACGGGTAAAGAACGACGGTACGGAACTGGATGTGGAAAATCTCCGCCATAGCCAGAGTACGGATTATTATATCTGCAACGGTAAAGAAAACAACACCTCCTGGAGTTCCCGTTTTTCTTATCATGGATTCCAATATGTAGAAGTGACAGGTTATAAAAATCTGAAAGCGGAAGATTTGGTTGCTGAAGTAGTATATGATGACTTGGAAGATAACGGTACTTTCGAGTGTTCCAATGATATCATGAACCGGGTTTATCGGAATGCCTGGTGGGGGATTTCCAGTAATTATAAAGGAGTGCCTTTGGATTGTCCCCAGCGTGACGAGCGCCAGCCCTGGCTTGGCGACCATGCTATGGGAACGTGGGGGGAAAGTTTCATGTTCAATAATGGAAACACCTATGCCAAATGGGCGGATGATATCCGTGAAGCGCAGCGTGAAGACGGTTGTATTCCTGATATTTGTCCGGCTTATTACAATTATTATACATCGGAAATGACATGGTCGTCCACATTCCCGGTAATCTGTGATATGGTTTATGAACAGTTCGGCAACATCGAACCTATTCGTAAGAATTATGCCGCTATCAAGAAATGGATGCACCATATACGCAGTGAGTTCACCACAGAGGATGGAGTGATTAACGCCGATAAATACGGTGACTGGTGTATGCCTCCCGAATCACCGGAGCTGATTCACAGTCAGGACCCTGCCCGCAAGACGGATGGAGCACTGATTGCTACAGCCTACTATTATAAGGTATCGCAAATGCTGGCCAAGTTCGCCCGTTTGCAAGGTCTGGAAGATGAGGCGAAAGGATTCGAGAAGGATGCAGCAAAAATCAAAGACTGCTTCAACGCCCGTTTCCTTACGGTTAAGAAGGGAACTTCTCCGGTACAAACGCCGCATGTTCTTTATCCCGACAGCATATTCTATGGTAACAATACGGTGACGGCCAATATCCTGCCGCTGGCTTTCGATATGGTTCCTGAGGCTTATAGGGAAGAAGTGGAGAAAAATGTAATAACAGGCATTATCACCCGGAATAAAGGTCATATCAGCAGTGGGGTGATAGGTATGAACTGGATGATGCGTGAGCTTACCCGTATGGGGCGTGGCGATGTTGCTTTCCTGTTGGCAAGCAACAAGACTTATCCCAGTTATGGCTATATGATAGAAAAGGGAGCTACTGCCATTTGGGAACTGTGGAACGGTGATACCGCCAATCGTTGGATGAACAGTTGTAACCATGTGATGATATTGGGTGATCTATTGACTTGGTATTTCCGTGATTTAGCCGGATTTAATCCGGCACAGCCCGCTTACAAACAAATCATCCTTAAACCTGATTTTTCCATCCAGGAGTTGAGTTATGTCAAGGCTTCGCACAACACTTTATATGGCAAGATGATTAGTAACTGGAAGAAGACCCTTACGCATCTGGAATGGGATATCACGGTTCCCTGCAATACCACTGCATTGGTTTATCTTCCAACGTTGGACGAGAAGGCGGTAAAAGACAAGGACGTTACCTTTGTACGTCGGGAAGGCAACTCTACCGTATGGAGTGTTCCTTCGGGGAACTATCATTTTTCGGTTAGCATGGACCCTTCTTCAGGTAAAAACCGTGCAGGTATCGTGGAAGATCAGTTCCTATACGAACAAGCTTCTTTTCCCGAATGTCACGGCGCTACTATTGTGGAATTGAAGAACGGAGACCTGGTAGCCTCTTTCTTTGGAGGCACTAAAGAGCGTAATCCGGATTGTTGTATCTGGGTATGTCGCAAGCCGAAGGGTGCGACGGAATGGAGTGCACCTTATCTGGCTGCCGACGGGGTGTTTAGTCTGGATGATCCGCAGGCTGTCTTGGCAGGCATTACGGCAGAATCCACTCCGGCGGATGCCGGCCCCGTGGCTTCTACGTTTAAAGGGGACAAGTTCCGGGCACGCCGCAAGGCTTGTTGGAATCCTGTGCTTTTCCAGATCCCCGGCGGAGATCTGATCCTGTTCTATAAAATAGGATTGAAAGTAGCCGATTGGAGTGGTTGGCTGGTACGTTCTAAAGATGGTGGAAAAACTTGGAGCCAACGTGAACCGTTGCCAAAAGGTTTCTTAGGTCCTATTAAAAATAAGCCGGAGTATGTGGATGGCCGTATCATTTGTCCTTCCAGTACGGAAGGCGATGGAGGATGGCGTATCCATTTTGAAATTTCGGATGATAAAGGAAAGACTTGGAAGATGGTAGGTCCTGTAGAGGCGGAAATGAGTGTGCCTACAGCTTTGCGTAAGGCAAATGCAGCCAATGTAGACGATCAGGAAGGCGGTGAAGCCATAAAAGGAGAAGGCGAGAAGCCTATTTATGCTATCCAGCCCAGCATTTTGCGTCATAAGGATGGGCGTTTGCAGGTACTTTGCCGTACACGTAACGCACAGATTGCCACTTCATGGAGCAGTGACAACGGTGAAACATGGAGCAAAGTCACTTTGCTTGATGTTCCCAATAATAATTCGGGCACGGATGCCGTAACCATGAAAGATGGCCGCCATGTATTGATTTATAATGATTTCAGCACATTGCCGGGTACTCCGAAAGGGCCGCGTACACCGTTGTGTGTGGCGGTTTCGGATGATGGCATTCACTGGAAGAATGTAATGACATTGGAAGACAGCCCCATCAGCCAGTATTCTTATCCGTCCATCATTCAGGGCAAGGATGGCAAACTGCATGCCGTATATACCTGGCGCCGTCAGCGTGTGGCTTATAAAGAGTTGGATTTGAGCAAACTGAAATAATACAATTGTGGATAAAGGAATTCTTTGATAGAGAGTATTGGAGAATTTGAAAAAAACGGGTGTCTGAAATAAAAATCAGATACCCGTTTTTTGAAAACAGACTCCCATTATCCGCCAATGAAAGCTCTTTCTAAAGATACAGAATATGAAATAATTATAAATAGAGTACAAACGTTTCTTATTATCGTCCTCCCTTTATAAAGAAAAGAATAAGTGACAGATTATTATGAAAAGCATTAGACTACTACTTTTACTGGCTTCCGGAGTAACTACGGGAGCATTTGCCCAGTCGGGCGGGTTGACGGATATGAGTCAAAGTCGTTTTGCCAAGATGGCCAATACGGAATTAGGTGCCGTGCATTGGACAGATGGCTTTTGGGGCGACCGTTTCAATGTATATAGCCATACCTCTTTGCAAAGTATGTGGGATACATGGAACAATCCCGATGTTTCGCATGGCTTCCGTAACTTTGAAATAGCTGCCGGTGTTTGCGAGGGCGAACATTGGGGACCTCCCTTTCATGACGGTGATATGTATAAATGGATGGAAGGGGTGGCTTCCGTGTATGCCGTCACGAAAGATCCCGAATTGGATAAACTGATGGATCACTTCATTGAACATGTGGTGAAAGCCCAGCGTGCGGACGGTTACATCCATACCCCTGTCATCATCGAGGAAAAGAATAAGGGGATTGACACTCATTCGGACAAACAGCAACAGACGGTAATTGGCACCAAAGTAGGCGGTGAGGACGAGAAAGGTGCATTTGCCAATCGTCTGAATTTTGAAACCTACAATTTGGGGCATCTGATGATGGCAGGTATCATTCATCGCCGTGCCACCGGAAAGACTACTTTATTCGATGCTGCCGTAAAAGCGACGGACTTCCTCTGTCATTTCTATGAAACCGCTTCTGCGGAACTGGCAAGAAATGCCATTTGTCCCTCCCATTATATGGGCGTGGTGGAAATGTACCGTGCTACAGGGAATCCCCGTTATCTGGAACTTTCCAAGAATCTGATTGATATCCGTGGAATGGTGGAAAACGGCACCGATGATAATCAGGACCGTATTCCGTTCCGTCAGCAATACAATGCGATGGGACATGCCGTGCGTTCCAATTACCTGTATGCCGGTGTGACCGATGTGTATGCCGAAACAGGAGAAGACCAACTGATGAAAAACCTGACCAGCATCTGGAAAGACATTGTGACCCGCAAGATGTATGTTACAGGAGCGTGCGGTGCGCTGTATGACGGCACTTCGCCGGATGGAACCTGCTATGAGCCGGACAGCATTCAGAAAGTACACCAAAGCTATGGACGTCCTTATCAGTTGCCTAATAGTACGGCGCATAACGAGACCTGTGCCAATATCGGCAATATGCTTTTCAACTGGCGTATGCTGGAAGTGACGGGCGATGCCAAATATGCGGATATTGTGGAAACCGCCCTTTACAACAGTGTGTTGAGTGGTGTCAGTCTGGATGGAAAGAAATATTTCTATACCAACCCGTTGCGCATCAGTGCGGATTTGCCATACACACTTCGCTGGCCTAAAGAACGTACCGAGTATATCAGCTGCTTCTGTTGTCCGCCTAATACGCTGCGCACCGTTTGTCAAGCCCAGAACTATGCTTATACGGTGACTCCGAATGCGGTATATTGCAATTTGTATGGAGCGAATACACTGGCTACAACTTTGAAGGAAACGGGAAAGATCGGGCTGGTGCAAGAAACGGAGTATCCGTGGGAAGGCGCTGTGAAGCTGACTGTTACCGAAGCTCCGAAACCGTCAAAGAAGAAAGCGTTTTCTTTGTTCCTCCGTGTTCCTGACTGGTGCGAGAAGGCAACTTTGAAGGTAAATGGCGAACCGGTGCAAGGAACCTGGAAAGCGAATACATACGCCGAGGTAAACCGCATCTGGAAGAAAGGGGATTGTGTGGAATGGGTGATGGATATGCCTGTAAAATTGCTGGAAGCAAATCCGTTGGCCGAAGAAATCCGTAACCAGGTAGTGGTGAAACGTGGCCCGTTGGTCTACTGTCTGGAAAGTATGGATATAGAAGGCGGGCATAAGATAGACAATGTGCTGATACCTGCCGATATCCGGTTGACTCCGAAAAAAATAACCATCGAAGGCAGTCCGATTGTCGCATTGGATGGTACTGCCCGTCTGGTCGATGAAGTATCATGGAAAGATACCTTGTACCGCGAGGTAGGAAAGGCCGACAAACCGGTCCATATCCGTCTGATTCCTTATTATGCATGGGGAAACCGCGGAAAGGCTGAAATGACGGTATGGATGCCTTTGGCACGGACTAATCACTAACCACTTACCCCTAATTAGTTACAAATGAAAAAAATATTCATAACCACTGCCGCGCTGCTGATAGCTTGTACACTGTCAGCAGCCGATTTGTTCGTATCTCCGGAAGGCAATGACCGGAATCCGGGTACCAAAGACTCTCCGAAAGCCACCCTTACAGCCGCATTGCGTCAGGCAAGGGAACTTCGTCGCCTTAATGATGAAAGTGTAAAAGGTGGCATCACCATTCATACTGTCTCTTATACACATCTGACGCTGCCGACGATCGCATAAGTGTAGA
>ERZ1027059.608-NODE-608-length-12198-cov-4.567817_pt1 | contig 12198 bp, 18 predicted proteins | sample MGYA00519425_ERZ1027059 | MGnify/ENA primary metagenome ERZ1027059 (study PRJEB26926, sample SAMN06164566) | human gut metagenome | biome: ENVO:00009003; feature: ENVO:2100002; material: ENVO:00002003 | host: Homo sapiens | place: USA | collected 2012 ... | reverse complement strand
ACACTTATGCGATCGTCGGCAGCGTCAGATGTGTATAAGAGACAGATATAATATTCGTTGCTTATAAATAACTCCAACATAAAGCTCGTCGCCAACATTTAATAATGCAATTTTTTCTTCATTCAACATTTTCACCCCCTAAAATTTCCCATTGCTGAATTAACCATTTTTTAAAAGCCATGGCTTTATTAATACCACTATACTGCAAAATGGATTTTAATTTCAAAGTAGATTGAGTTGAAAAATCTAATTGTTCTTTATCATAATCCCCATCAATAAAACATTCTAAAAGATAGTTCGTATAAGTATTTAAAAATAATTCCAGATCATATTTATCTTCCTCTTCTTTAAAGTTTATCTGATTTGCTATTTTTAAACAATTTGTAACTGTGACTTCTGGAATATTTTCAACAACCTTACGAACATAATCACAAAAATCCTGAACACCATAATTTAATAACATTTTTACCTGTTCCGGAGTTTCACAGACTTTTGCAATTTTCGTCAATTCTTCATTCTTTAGTTTTGGCTGAATTTGTAGAGCATATTCTTTAAGTTCTGAAGGTGGAAATGGTAATAAAGAAATTAACATACCACGACTTAATATAGTTGCCAATGTATTTGATGTACTTTTCAATAACATTACAAAGTAAGCCTGTTGTGGAGGTTCTTCAATGACTTTTAGTAAAGCATTTTTAGCTGCATTACTCATATTATCGCAATCTTTAAAAACATACATAATAGGTTTTGTTTGTTTATATGCCATTGAAATAATATTACGAACATCATCAACTTTATTACCACAATGAATATAAACTGTTTGCAATCTAGCGCTAATACACTCTGCAATATCTTCGGAGGCTATAGAACTAGCCCCCGAAATAATCATAAATCTTGCAAATGTTAAATTATCTAAAGTATTTTTTAATTCTTCTTGCATCATAATGTCAACAACCCTGCAATAATAAATTGCTTTGGATTCTGCTCCCATTTAATACGATTAAGTAGTTCTTGCAATTCACCAGTTAAAACAATTATAAATTGCTTCTTGCCAGTTTCTAATTTACACTCTTTGCTGTAAGAACTAGGAATTTGAACATAATCAAAATTATGACAAATATTATATTTAACTAAATCAAGTACAAAGAAAAAGAATTGGCGTGTAAATTGTTTTAAATCTTTGCCATCCATATATATATTTTCAATGGTTTCTATAATGTTAAACTCGTCTTTTTCATATATATATTCCAGTAATTCAAACATTACACCATAATCTGTTGCCCCTAATGCGTTAACTACATTTTCAACGGTAATATCCCCACTATAAGATAAACATTTATCTAATAATGTAATGGCATCTCTCATTCCGCCATCTGCAATTTTAGCGATGTACTCTAATGCCTCTTTATCCCATTCATAACAAATCCCTGCATTAACTTCAAGATCATAATTTTCCTTTTGAAGAATTAAATCTAATCTTTCCACAATTTGATTTGTTGGGATACGATGAAAATCAAATCGTTGAACTCGACTTAATATTGTAGCCGGGATTTTTTGTGGGTCTGTAGTACACATTAGAAAGATTGTTTTTAGTGGAGGTTCTTCTAAAAGTTTTAACATGGCATTCCATGCGCCTGTACTTAACATATGAACTTCGTCTAAAATATAAATTTTAAATTCACCGTCTAAAGATTTGTGTTTAGAGTCATCAATAATGTTACGAACATTTTCAACGCCATTATTGGAAGCGGCATCAATTTCAATGGCTTTACCTTTACCACCATTTAATTCATTGGCAAAAATGCGAGCACAGGTTGTTTTACCTGTGCCAGCACCGCCAGTAAATAAGTAACAATTTTTATGATTTTTTGTAACAATTTGCTGTTCAAGAATAGCTTTAATATTCTCTTGAGCTACTACGTCATTAAAAGTTGTTGGTCTATATTTAACAGCGAGTGAAATCATTTTAATTCATAAACTCCTTGTTCATCTTCTTCAAAATTTCAAATAAAGAATCTTCTTTATTATCTTTTAAATCCTTAGTCATCTTTTCATCATTAGTATGAAAAATATTTTTCTTTTCATTAAGTAATATTGATATTAAACATATACATAAAGCTAGAGGTGAAATTTTATGACGTCTTGCAACATCAATAACAATTTCCATAATAGCATATAAAATGCCAAGTTCACATCCATTAGTCTCCACATCAGATGAAAAACCAGTTTCATGCGCTGTAAAAACAGCTGATATATTACAATCAATGATCTTTTCTTTTTCAACAAAATCACCAAAATCTGGAACACTACTTAAAAATTTAATAATTTCTTTTTGGTTACTTTCGCTATCTCCAAAAACTCCCTCATTCACCTGATTCATAAATGTTAAAACTCGCATTACAGTATTATTATTCATCTTGTAAACCCTCCATTAATTGTTTAAATAGTTTTTCATTAATAATAAAGTAATCTTCATTATCTCCGAAATTAAATGTTATTGCCCAATAAGGACGACGCATCGCGAATGCCTCTTCCTTTAACTTTTCAATCCAATCTTTTTGAATTGAAATAGATTTAGATTCTTTAACTTTAGTTTTACATTCAATTAATATCTTATCAGTAATTACATCTCCTTTCTGAAACATAGTAGCCCCACTGTTTAACTGCTTTCTTCCGTGAAGCTTTTTAGCAATTCTTTTTTCTTGTAAATTGCTATATTTTCTTGTGTCCATTAGAATTAAACTCCTTTATCAAGTCCTGTGCTAAAGTTACAATTTCATAATTATTAATAGGTAATTGAAATCCAGAATATGTTTTTCCTAGTGCGTATACCCAATCACTAAAAAATTCATCGTAACAATTTATCTTTATTACACCATATTTCTGATGAAGTTTTGCCAACTCCCTCGCCCATTTATCATAAGTTGCATCAGAAATTAAATTATCATTTAACCTGTAATAAATGCAACTATGAACTATTAATTGTAACCTTCGACGCTTAATCAGTATTTTAATATCTTCTGGAATAGTAGGTTCTTTTTTAGCTAACTTTTTAATATCAAATAGTGGCATTTACCGCCCCCCCCCCTGTATGATACTATTATACTATCATACAGGGTCATTGTCAATGATTATTTTCAACGAACATTAGAAGAAATAACTTTTGCAATGTCATCATCCAAATCCTGAAGGAAATCCAAATTTTCTTCTGCTTCTAAAAATTCAACAACAGATTGCCTACCTTGCAATTTAATTTCTTCACCATCTACATCAGTTAAAATTTCGCCATCTTTTGATACAAATCTAAACCATGCTCCGGATTGGTCAATGTAACCTAATTTAATTGCAAGGTCTACTAAATCTGATACCCAATCAATTCCAAAAGTATAGTTAAGTGTATAACTACCAACACGACGGTCAGGTCTACATGCTTTTGTTTTTGGCATATTTATCAACACATAATTACCTGCGGGGGATTCTGTATTTCTTGTTAAATCTTTACCATTTTCATCAAAGAAATTACCCTTACTAAAAAATAATCGAATTATTGCATTATGTTTCCATGCACGTCCACCAGTAGTATCCTTGCCACCCATAGGACTATTAATCTTATCCCTTAATTGATTAATACCAATAAAAGTAGTATTAAATCTTGAACAAATTTGAACTAACTGTTTAGTAAATCTTGTTAATGGAATTGAAATGCCACCATAACTTCTTTTTTCATTGGATTCTTCATAAACATCCTGTGAAATCAATACTGCAAGACTATCTAACACAGCGAGTCCAAATTCCCCTGTTTCTAAAAGGTTTTGTACAATGTCGAAAACTTGTTCTGCCGTTTGGTTAGTTGGTTTTACTACCCACAACTCGTCTACATTTACTCCTAATAATTCAGCCCAATCTTCGTTCAATGTATTCTCACAATCCACAAATAAACATTTTAAAGGTCCTCTTGCTTTTAAATGTTTATATGCTTCTTCTTGTGATTTATTTCTCTTTGGAATTTCTTCAAAAGCTTTTAATTCATCTTCATATTCTTGTGCAAACAATACCTGCGCATTACCAACAGCGTCAAGGGCTGTAGTTGTTTTTCCGGAGTTTTCTTCCCCTGCAAATTCAATCAGTTTACCTCGAGGTAAACCTCCATAAAGCATATAGTTTAATCTGCAACTTGTAAATTTTAATTTATTCTTACTTTGCTCATATTTTACTCGACCCTGAAATATAACTTCAGATTTAAATTTCTTGTTCACTTCCTGCACTACTGTTAATATAGACATCAGGATCACCCTTTCTGCTTGCTAAATAATCACATAAATGAACAAATTGTTGTATGTCTGATTTTGGTTTTGGTAAAGTCACATTACTGTTAAAAGCCCTATTCCACTGCCCCATATGGGAAGCAATTAAACGACTAATAATTGCACCACATTCAATATATCTTCTAGAACCATTAGTTTCAGCTAATTCTTCACAAACATTTGTCACAAGTTCCGCTGCATAAATAGGATGTTCGAAAACAGTATATTTTGATTTTCCAAAACCCTTTTTAACGCTATCATGCAAAATCAAAGCGGCTAGAATATAATCTGCTTTTGGCAATAAAATGGAATATTGCTCTAACTGCAATAAATCTTTAGCCCAGCAACAAGCTGCTAATGTGTGACGAACTAATCCACCTTCACCAAGAGCAAAAGGCGGGTGATATTTACCTGTAGTTGAGGCTGGCATTGTATAAAATTCTTTAGGGCATTTTTGCAAACATTCTTCAACAATTTCTTGAATTTTAGGATCTCCAATTTCATTAATATAACGGTTAAAAATTGTGCTATCGTACATTATAAATTCTCCTTATATCCCATATTATTAAGGTTATTAAAATCATTTTCACTAATACGTCTTGTGGCGACCTTTTTCAAGCTTTGTAGCATTTCTGTCGCTAAATCTAATTTATTCTGAATTTGCTTTCTTGCACGACTATAAATACTTATAACCAACACATCATAAACAATATCAGATTCAGCTAATTGTTTACGTTCTATGGCAGTACCTTCATAACTTGAATAACTGTCATTATAACGTTGTAATTTTTCTTGTTTAGCAATATCTTCACGCATGCCTACAAGTTCTTGCTTTTCATAAGCATAATACATTAAGGCAGGTAAATTTAAAATAAAATAATCAAGTTGTTCATTTGTTAATGTTACATTAGGATTTGAAATTGTTTCTCGAATTGTATTCATTAAATTATCTAAAGAACCACAACACTCTTTTACAATCGAATTAATATGACGTGTTAAAGCTCTTTGATTAGTATTAATAGAATTTAATCTGTCTGTAACTAAAGATTGTTCAATTTCCATATTTCATCCTGTCCTCTATTATTTTTTGTAAATTATACTTAATATCATATTCAAAAAATGTTCTTTTCTTTTTACCTTTAAAAACAATACAGCCACCAGGAAGATCATTTATTTTGATAGATTTTTGTTCATCTACCTCTTTTAACATATATAAAACTCTTGCAGGTACAAATATCGTTAAATCCTCGTCGACAAACCATAACAGGATACCAGCAATAACTGAATTATAAGAACTCTTATTTTGCAGGCCATTATATTGATTATCAGTTAAATTTTTAAAATTAAAACTTTTACCATGAATAGTTTTACATTCAATATAAATCAAATAGCCATTAAAAAATACAACAAAATCACAAATATTACGAATACCTTTATACCCGGCTGTATCATCTTTAAAACGGTCAAAACATACACCGCAATCATCAAGCTGGGAAGCGATTAAAGCTTCAAACTTTTTTCCTAATGAAACAGGCATTTTCCTAATCCTTTCTACATTGTGAACGATATATACAGTATTGACAAATTTTAGCTTTAATACCAACAGGTTTTGGCGGTACTATATTCGCATCCACATAATCATCACAATCCTGTATTAATTGTATTAAATCTTTTTTCATTTTTTCTGTTATTTCAAGCAAATAACATTTCTTTTCGCAAGTATCCCTATTTTCATAAACGAATATAATTTTATCAAGTCCTAAAGATAAAGAATATGCAATGGCCTGTCTTTTATGGTCTTCATCTACATCATTACGAGTAACAAACTTGCGGGAAACTTCTGTCTTAAACTCTATAATGTATAACTCACCTCTGTATTTAATAATACCATCGCATAAAAAACTAATATTCCAAGTTTCATTAAAAAGCTGTGTTTCAATACCTCGTTTACCTTTTACAATAATTCCGGGTAATTCTTTTTGTTCAACATATTTAGCCACATCTAAATATTCACAAGCAAAGCCATTCTTTTTCATTTCAATAACAGCATTTTGTAAATGTTCATGCCTATCAGTTCCAGACTCCCCTATACCGATAAGGGGAGCCTCTTTAATAGAACTGTCAGGTTCTTGCTCAACAATTTGATAAAACATATTACGAATACAATTCAAACTGCTGGGCTTATAATGAGCACTAGGTTTACGTTTATTACTATTCGCTGTTCTTTCAATGGACTGCAAATAATCTTGTAAAAAAGATTCTGCTACTGGACTTTGCTTCTTTGCCTCATTTACTAAAGTAAGTAAATTTTTTAAAGAAGATTTAGCCATCGATATCCTCGTCTAAAGAAGATAAAATTTGAACGACTTTACCTTCTACCATTTTAATAGCTGTTGGTGTGCCATATGATAAAGTGATGATATCTGTGGATAAAGTATTTACAAGTTCTTTAAATTGAACAATGTCCAATAAGCACTCAAATTCTTTAAAATCATCACTTTCATCATATGGAATAATTTCTTCTGCTTTTGTTCTTGAAGAAATCATTTTAAGGCCTGTTTTAGTAAACAACAATTTAATAGTATTTTTATCATATTCAGATACGAAAATACTTAAACGGTCTAATGCCGCCTGCACTAAAGATTTTTTAATTGTACAAGTAGAAGGAAATTCTGTTTCTAAAAAACCATCAAGAGCTTCTACAGGATACGATTCAATATCTTCTAATTGTGTGCCTGCAATTTCAATCGTTTTGGATTTAATGATAACATCATTATCTACGAAATATACCTGTACATCTTCCTCTGTAATTAGAGTTGACAATTTCAATAATTCGATTGGCAATAATGCAGGTCTTTTAAAAACATTTACTGAATATACGCAAAGCCTCAAGCTATCCGTGGTCATTACCCTGTCATTGAAATAATATCCAGTTATTACAGGATTTTCAATGGTTTTAGCTAAGCTTGCTGTGCAAATATCATAAACCGCCTGAAGAATTGGCTGTTTAACACGTACCGCTTTAACATCCTCAGGTATTTCTATGGAAACGTCCGGAAATTGCAATATATCCCCATTTTCGTCCAGTACAAGCTCAATATGATAATATCCATTACCTTTAAAAGTTAAAACACCTTCCTCAATGGTAAGAATAATATGCTCACTTGTTGTTTTACTTACAAGTTTAGCAAAACTTGCAACAGGCAATACACAAGAAATATTTGGAGCTTTTACTTTATCTTTGTAAATGCTTAAAAAATTAGCTCCATCTGTAGTTCTTAAACACAATACATTATCTTTTACTTCAAAACCAATATAATTCGTTAAAGGAATAAGTTTATCACAACTTGCACCTTTAACAACTCTGGATACCATATCTTTTAACTCTGATGTAATAATATCAATTTTCATTATTTACTACTCCTTACTAAATTAATAAAAGATTGTTGTTCATCAAGATTTTCAAAAACGCCACTAGTATGCAAAGTTCTTGTAACCGCTCCTGGCTTTTTAATACCTCTTGCAGTCATACAGGAATGTTCTCCTTCAATCATTACAATTACATTGTCAGTCGATAAAATAGCAGACATAATACGATGAATGCTAAATCCCATTCTTTCCTGAATTTGAAATCTTTTTGCAACCATATCAGCAATACGTGCCATCTTCGAAAGTCCAATTACTTTCGTTCTTGGATAATATCCAATACTTACATTCATATTATACATCAATGCAAGATGATGTTCACAGTGACTAAAAACAGGAATATTTGTACAGGTTACAATACCGTGACCAGTTGTTTCAAAACACTTGCCAAACTTACTAACAAGATCGGAATCAGAATAGAACTCACCCTCAAGTTGCTCTAACATCATTTTTGCAAATCTTTTAGGAGTTTCCTTTAATGAAGGATCTTGAAGATCTTTTCCAAAAGCCTGTAAAATAAGCTCTCCTGCGGATATAAGCATTTGTTCTTTAGTATTTTCCATTTTATACTCCTCTTTCATCCGGATTCCATATAATTTTATGAAGTTGAACTTGTACCATTGTATTTTCAAACATATTATCTTTAACAAATTGAACAAGTTCTTTCGGTTCAATCTGCCCATACACTGGGCTAAGAACATAGGTACAAATCAAATCCATATTATAAATTCGTTTAAATTCTTCTAAATCTTCTTTAGTAGCAACAACGAATTTCAATACATCATTATAAGTGAGCTTTTTAAGATTACTTTCAAGCATTGAACCTAGCATACCACTACTCGGACATTTCCAATCCATTGTAACAAATACTCCGGGCAAACTACAACATGGTTCAATCGGCACAGAACCATTTGTTTCAATATTTACATGATACCCACCCCAAGATAAAGCTTCAATAAGATCGTTCATACCCGCTCTAAATAATGGTTCTCCACCTGTTAAAGTTACACGGCAACAACCAATTTTAGCAATGCTTTCAAGAATTTCCTGTAAAGACATATTTGGTTCTTGAACATCTTGTGCGTAAAGGGTATCACAATAACTACAACATAAGTTACAGCCATTAAAGCGTACAAAAGTTGAAAGAAATCCAGTTCTAATTCCTTCACCTTCCACACTTAAAAACATTTCATTTACACTATATATCTTCTTGTTCATAAATTGCTAAATTCCCTTCGCTTTCTTGTACTTCTACTCTGTAACACGTTGGAATAATATCACAAATATATTTTGCAATATTTTCAGCTGTTGGATTAAAAGGAACAACTTGATTAATACTTTGATGATCGAATACATCCATTACACATTTTTTAATATGTGTAAAATCCTCAACCATGCCATAATCAGAAAGTTCTCTAGCTTTGCAATAAATTTTAACTTTCCAATTATGACCGTGAAGATTAGCGCATTTACTCTCATAAGGCAGATTTAAATAATGAGATGCAGATATTTCTAATTCTTTGATAACTGTGTACATTTTCTTCCTCCTGGTTTAATACGATTATGATATCTTTTTACTTTTACTTCGTGAATAAGATTTAATAATACTTCAGCAGAAACTAATAAATTACCATTAGTATATTCATTTGCATATAAAGCAGTCTTTGCTCTTGTTTCTAGTTCTTTGATGGTTTTACCGTCTACCATTTTTGCCATAATTAACCTCGCAAAGCTGGATCTTTTACACCATTAACTTCAAAAGCATGAGCTCTATCTCTACATGTACCACATACTCCACAAGGTTTTTCTCCACCCTCATAACAAGACCATGTAAATTTATAAGGGACTTTCAATGACAATCCAGCTTTAACAACTTCGCCTTTATTAAACATAATCAAAGGAGCTCTTAATGTAAGTTGGCCGCCAGTACCTTCTAAAATTGCTTTACGCATGGCATCCACAAATTCAGGAGTACAGTCCGGATATGCCCTACCAGCCGCATCATCTGCATGAGCGCCATACCACACTTCACAGCCCCCGAGGGAATAAGCCAAAGACGCCGCTGAAGATAACATTAAGCCGTTACGAAATGGTACATAGGTACTAACAGTCCCTTCACCACCTAATTCCTTTAATTGTTCGGCATAGGTAGTATGTTTAATTTCATTTTTACTATTTTTTAATAAACAGCAATCACTCAATTCCATAATACTACTAATATCCCGAACAATATGTTGAACACCATAATGTTCCGCTAACTTTTTAGCACAAGCTAATTCTTTCTCATGCTTTTGGCCGTAGTAAATAGATAACGCTGTTACCTCTTTATTGCCATAACAATCAACTGCCATACCTAAACAAGTAGCGCTATCAACACCACCGCTCAACAATACAACTGCTTTCAAAATAATCGCCTCCTAATAATTTTTCCACCATGATAAGTATATTCTTTTGCCCAATCCATCAAAAATGTTACATTCCACAAATCGCGCTGAACATAATCTTCCATTAACTGCTCAAAATCGAAATTCTTGCTTTTAATGTAAGATTTTAAATCTTCCAAAGCTACAGCACTACCATTTAAAGGGTGAGCCATTTTATCCTTTTGCTGAGCACTAATAATAATAGTACCCCATGGAGTATAAATTGCTCCATTATGCCCGCTTTGAATCCACGAAGAACTATCCGCAGAAGTAACTGGATATTGGACTAAAGTTTTTCTTACAGTCATTCCAAAAGCATGGACTTTAACATTGGGATTACTCGAACTTTTTATAATATCAAAACATAACGATAAAAAGTTCTTTTGTACATCTTTAGGCTTGCCCACCATACCACCAAGAGCGATATATTTTAATGGTTGGCCATTTTCATCTCGCCATTCTAAGGCTCTACGCAAACACCATATCGGTTCACCCACATGGAACGTATATAGTAAGCCATCCTTATTTAAAACAGCATCCCTCATATACAAATAATTTTTCCATGTTTTTACAGCTGCATCTAATACTTGTGCTTGTGTAGGCTTTTGCCTGATGTTTCCTGGAATACAGTCCAATTGACCAAATAAATCAATATACTGCACTCTGTCGTTTAAAAAGTAAACATAATCATCAACATTAATATATGTACCTTTAGTCCATGCAGTAAAAGCACCACTGTCAATAAATAGTTTACCTTTTCGACCGTATTGATTAATCCAGCCAATCCATCTATCAATATTTTTCCTTTCGTTCAAATAACTGAATAGATGATTGGCTCCCATATCGAACAAGCACTTATCTACATGATCTGTAACTTGTCCCGCAAAATATAAATCTAACATTACAAACCCCCTTTCTGTTTATATTACTATTATACCTTACTATTATAATAATGTCAATAAAAATAACCATTACGATTCAGTCGTAATGGTTATTAATAGTCTTATTCGTTTTCATACCAACACTTTGTGATTTCAACATCACATTTTAAAGGCACAGAGAGTGAGGCTGCATTTATCATACATTCAGAAAGTAATTCAGCACATCTTATTTTATTCTCCTCTGGACATTCCCCAATAATTTCATCATGTACCTGAATAAGTAGTCGGAAGCCAAGCTGTTTTAACTCTTCACAACGACTAATAGATAACATGGCGAATTTTGTTAGGTCAGCCGCACTTCCTTGTACCCTAGCATTTACACACATACGAGTTGCATCAGCAATTTTCATCCGATTATCAACTACCTTTATACCCTCGTTATTCGCCTCTTCAATTACGGCTTGATGTTGCTTAAAGCTCTTACATCCAGCTAATTTATTCCAATAATATGTTACGATTTCTTCAGGTACTTCAGTATTTTGATCTTCATCATCGGCAAGTGGGTCATAGTCTTTCGACACACCATCTTTCCAATAAAATTCGTAGGTGTCTAATTGCATATCAGGAAGTCTTCTTTTTCTTCCCCATGCAGTAGTTACATAACCTAGATCTCTTGCCATTTGCCGACTCTCTTCTCTAAATGTTTTTAATTTAGGAAAAGCGTTTAAAACTGCATCGTATATTTCCTGAGCTAATTTTTTAGAAATATGTAAATCATCTGCAATAGCCGGGATTCCTTTATCATAGTTAATACCTAAAAGAATAGCCTTTGCTCGACTACGTCTTTCCTTTCCTTCAGGATTGTGTGTGCCATCGGGTCTAAATTCCAAACAATCATCATACGGAACATTGAAAGCTAATGAAGCGATTTCGGCATACAAATCTTTTCCATCGATATAAGCCTGAATACCTTTTTCGTCCTGTGCTAAATGCACGGTCAATCGAGGTTCCTGAGCTGAGTAATCGCAGGATAACATTACATAGCCGTCACTAGCCTTGAACATTTTTCGTATGTCTTTTGCATGACTGGGAATGTTTTGCAAATTGGGGTCATCACTCGAGCTGTCTCTTATACACATCTGACGCTGCCGACGATCGCATAAG
>ERZ1027059.605-NODE-605-length-12211-cov-9.494817_pt1 | contig 12211 bp, 10 predicted proteins | sample MGYA00519425_ERZ1027059 | MGnify/ENA primary metagenome ERZ1027059 (study PRJEB26926, sample SAMN06164566) | human gut metagenome | biome: ENVO:00009003; feature: ENVO:2100002; material: ENVO:00002003 | host: Homo sapiens | place: USA | collected 2012 ... | reverse complement strand
GTGAGAAACTGGTAAAACGCTGCGGTTCCAGAGACCCTTTTGAAATTGCAAGGCAGCTTGGTATCAATGTCATGCTTTGCGAAAATTTTGGTTCCCTGAAGGGAATGTACCGGGTGATTAAGCGAAATCGCTTTATTTTTCTAAATAACAGTCTGGATGAAAATATGCTGCGCATCGTGTGCGCACATGAATTAGGGCATGATCAGCTTCACCGGAATATGGCGAAAACCACCCCGATTCATGAGTTCATGCTCTACGATATGAAATCCAAACCGGAATATGAAGCGAACATCGTAGCAGCAGAGATTCTGATGGACAGCGATGAAGTTCTTCGTTACATCTATGAGTATGGATACACAGCCGAGCAGATCGCCAGTGCGATGTCCACCGACATCAATCTGGTTGCGCTGAAGGTAGCACACCTGGCCACACTTGGCTATAATCTGCACGCACTGGAACATAAAAGCAACTTTTTGAAATAACGTATCTTCGAGGAGCCTTGACCGGCTCCTCTTTTTTGTTGCAAATTGTGCAGATGCCGTCTGCACAATTATCAGCCTAACATCTGTATGTGATAGAGCTTCACTTTTTCCTCGAACGGCAGTCCCGGATCAATGCCGACTTCTTCCCACATCACACCGAATGGTGCACCGCCATCTGTATATCCGGCGATAAAGGCAAAACGATCATCGCAATTCTCATACAGTTCTGCCAGCCGTTCCCGTTCTTTCGCTTCCCGCTCCATTCTCCGCTGCCGGAGCCGCTGTTCTTCAGCCTGTTTAATCTGGTCGAGCTGCTCCTGTGTATAATTGACCCCCAGCTCCTGCAAATCTTTAGCAGCCGTCACAGCATCCACATGAAAGCGTTCCCGGTAATGCTTGTTCATCTTTTTCGGCGAGCCATTATAGGTGAGTATCCACTGCTTGCCTTTTCGGAGACGTGCTTCCTTTCGCTCAGCCTTCGTCAGTTTCTTTTTCTTTGCCATTTGCGGAATCTCCCGGATTTTTTGCTGATGATTTTAGGTTGTGCTTTTTCGGTGCTGTCAGCTCATGGCTCAAAGAAAGCAGGTCTTTGATGGCATCATCCAGTTCCGGTTTGCCGAGCTGAATACTGAGCCATTTTTCCTTGTTCATGTGATAGGCCGGAAAATAGCCGTCCTGCCCGCGAAGAGAGCCGATCAGCAGCGGATCGCTTTTCACATTAAGGACATCAACGATACCTGCTTCCCGCAGTCCCAACTTATCAGCAGATACTTCCAGAACCACACCATACCATTTGTTATTGTCGTTATGCCGCAGCACAGCATTCCAGTCATGCCAGGGGTATTCCGGTTCTGTGCCGTACTGCTGACGTATCCATGTAAATAATTCTTGTCGTGTCACTCCATCGCTTCCCCGCTGTTTTATGTGTGGTTTTGTGCAACAACCTGTTGCACAAATTCTTGGCTTATAGGTCAAGCCATTCCAATAATCAGCGATTTCACTCAACTTTTTGATCGGATAGTGTTTTGTATTACTATCAAGGTTTCCGAACTGCTCCATAAATTGAGATTTGAACACCTGAGAGTAGCAAATTTTGATTTATCGCTCTGCCGGACAAAGGCTGCAAACTGCTCTTGCAAATCAACGGGAGGAACAATTATTCTAAGCGGCGACACATTCTTATTATTCAGCTGAGGTATTGTGGACCCGTCGCATATACTTGCTAAATCCATCCGCAGAAAGTAAACATATAGATACTCTGTTTTTATGCGCTTTCCCGGAATAACGCCCATGGTATTCAAATCTACACATGTGTCCCTGCAAAGAATCCTTTTCTTGTTTGTGCCTATTGCACCACCCCTTTTGGGAAAAATCACTGCACCTTTTTCTATGAAGGTGTTCCCGGCAGTGTCGGCAGATACATAAGCTGACGAAGTGGTGATGTAGACTTCGTTTCCAGGCAAATTCATGTCAGCGACTTTGGCGTATAAGAACTCACCATCAGCTTGTTCTTTGTCCGGTGAAAAGGTCGTTCCGCTTTTTAGCCTACATTCATTGCCAATAGTGGACACCTCAAACGGTGAGCTATCGGGGTCTCCAAACTGCTCCATAAATTGAGAATTGCAAACAGCCGGCTGCATTATCCGATGTATTTTCTGTGCGATTCCTTCACGTTATTCTGGTTCACCATAGCATATTGAAGTGTCGTATCAATGCTTTGATGGCCCAAAAGCTGCTGCACCTGCTCGATTGGCATACCTTTGTCGATGGCCATTGTAGCCAACGTCCTGCGAAATTTGTGAGGATGTACCTTATTAAAGTTCAATTCACGACCAATTTTGCGGAGACGAATTTCAACACCGCTGATTTGCAAACGCTCATAAGGCTTCAGAAGGGATACAAACAGAGATTCGTTACCATCTGTACGTTCTGACAGGTAACGTTGCAAATGGATTTTCGTTCTAGCATCAAAGTAGACCTTCCTTTGTTTATTACCTTTGCCAAAAACAATGCACTCGCGATTCTCAAAATCCAAATCAGAACGATTGAGCTTAACCAATTCACCGACACGAATGCCAGTAGATGTCAATAGATCAATCATTGCAAGGTCACGCGTATTGTCGCAGTGGTCACGCATAAGCTCCAACGCTTCATCGGAATAGGTTTCTTTCACCGTTTTCCCGGTCTTAACCTTGTGAATCCTTCTCACTGGGCTTTTAACAATATAGTCCTCATCCTCCAACCATGCAAAAAAAGAAGAAAGGATGCGTCTTACGTTATCCAAAGTGACCTTGCTGACAGTGCCTCGACGCTGGTATGTATCGAGATAGCCTCGTAAATCTTCAGTGCTGATCTGGCATTCTGGCTTATTGATGGCCTCCAACATATTGCGAATCGTTGATTCATAATATCGGAGAGACTTTTCTGAGCAGCCTTCCACACGCTTTGCAGCAATAAACAACGGAAGCATATCATGCTTTGTGTTTTCCGCCACAGGCTTGTCCCCGACCAGCATGGGCAGATGCTTATTTAGGCTCCGCGATAGTGCTTCCATTTGATCTGGAGTTAGGATTTGTAACAAATCTTGTTTTATGTTTGTGATTATCTGATTGATCATGGTGCTTCCTCCTTTTCGTACCCTCCGTTATCCGGTTGTCCACGAGCCGGAGGAAACTACATGACCATATTACTTAGCCAAGATTCTCTGCAATGATGCGTTTATATGTTGCGGTCAGCTCAGAAAGAGCCTTTTCGAGTTCAAATTTTGATTTATCGCTCTGACGGGCAAAGGTAATGAATTCCTCTTGGTCTGCTTTGGATGGAACTAAAATCCGTATTCCCTGAATAAGCTTGAGGTTTAATCCTCCTCGTCCCTCGGCTATTCCTGCCAGATTACGCATCTCTTCGTAGCGCAGCTTTAAGTGATAATACAGATAATCACTCATAACAGAGCTATTCGGAATAATGCAGCACAATGACTGGTTTGTGCATAGCTCGATCTCAGTTATAGCGACAGTTCCTCTTGTTTTTCCTTGTCCAGCGAGTGCAATAACAACGGAGTTTGCAGGGACCATCTTCGTGCTACAGCTATCATATCCAGCTTGACTTATTTTCTTTTCCGTAGCAGAAACTCTACCATTATGAACCTCTCCTGAGCTCATCCACGGGATTGTGGCATCATCCCAATAAGCAGCTACTTTTGTACTTGGTGTAGCACCAGCATAACACTCTGCAACATCTCTTATTAGGGCAGTCGGTAGTCCCTTTGGATTGGTTGTGGCATCACCGAACTGCTCCATAAATTGAGACTTAACAAGCTCGTCGGTAGCGGAGATCAGCTTTTTATAAGCCTCCATCGTATCATTGATTGACCAAAGAGTTTCGGCCAACTTGCGCTGAGTTGCCAAATCAGGCAATTCAAATTCAAGCGTTTTAAGGTCGCGCCAGTTAATAGTAGGTGATAACGATCCAACGGAAATCTTGATGGCAGCATCCAAGAAATAGTCCGAGCTGATAAACAGCGGAAAGAAGCTCTTGTCAATTACGTCTTCTCTAGGCCGCAACACCATTCCATGCGCAGAGAAAATACCATCAAATGGTGCGATGGCAACTTTCTTTTGATAGGCTCTTCGCTTTCCGAAGAGCACATCTCCTTTGTGCATCACCAGCTTTTCACCGATTGGAGCCACCTCTGAACCAAATCTAGTAACTTTAAGGCTTCCTGAATCAAGATGCTCAAGACCAAGATAGGTGAAGCGATCTTCTTCAACAGGTTTTTTCTTTTCAGTGCTGTTGATTGCAATCTGTTCAAACCGATATTTCGCCATTATGCACACCTCCTTGCGGAAGCGGTATGATCGGTGAAATCCTTGTGGCCAGCTGGCCCGATAAATTGAGATTTTACCAGTTCATCCGTGGCCGCAATCAGCTTCTGGTAGGATTTCTTCGTGTTATCCATAGCCCAGAGTAGTTCAGCTAATTCCTTTTGTTTCTCCATATCAGGGAGCTCGAACTCGTAATTCTTCAAATGTTCCCATTTTACACGAGGCGAAAGGGAGCCTGCGGATTTGCCTACAGCAAAGTCAAACAGATCATCATTCTGGATGATGAATGGGAGCAGCTCCGGTAAAATCCGGTCAGATTTTGCTTCGATAACGGTGATATCACCAGAGCAGATGCCATCAAATGGTGCAACAGCAGCCTTTTTGAGGTAGGCTCTGCGGCGGCCAAACAATACATTACCCTTGCGGAACATCTTACTGAAGGTGTTTTCGCTGCCTTCATCCCAAGCAGTCAACGTAATCTCTTCCGGGATTAGGTGTTCCAGTCCAACGATAGGATAGCCGTCCTTGCTACCTTTGCATGTCTCCTTATGTTCTACAGCAACATCGCCAAGAAGGACTTTACTCATTGACATTCGCCTCCTTTACTAATAGTGCGTTCAATTTTTCATAGCTCAGTTTCATCATTTCGGAAGCAGCCAGCCAACTATCATAGTGTTCCTGAACATTACGGTTATCTATATCTTCTTCGTTGACCTCTGGTTTCACATACAAAGGAATGCTCAAAGAGAAGTTGTTATTTGCAATATCCTGAATAGTAGCTACCTTTGCAAAATCAGCATCATCAACATAGCTGTCATACGCGGCAGCAATTCGAGCAATATGCCGTTCTTCCAGATAGCTCTGCGCGTTTTTGCGCTCAACCTCATTTACCGCGTTGATGAACAATACCTGTCCACGACGTTCAGGGCGCTTATTCATCCGACAAATCATGATACAAGCTTCCATCGGAGAGTTGTAGAAAAGATTCGGTCCGAGACCGATAACACATTCTACTTTATCACTGCGCACCAGTCTTTCACGCATCGCACTTTCCTCATTACGGAAAAGAACTCCGTGTGGGAACAAGATAGCGCATCGGCCAGTATCGTCCTTCAGACTTGCGATAATGTGCTGAAGGAATGCATAATCAGCACGACCTTGCGGAGGCACACCCAAGAAGTTACGGCCATATTTATCACTTTCAAATGCTGCGCGATCCCACTGACTAATTGAGTACGGAGGATTTGCCAGGATAAGGTCAAATTGCTTCAGTCTACCGTTCTCGACGAAGGCCGGTGCTTTCAAAGTATCTCCATTTACGATATTAAAGTCCTTAACTCCGTGCAGAAACAGATTCATTTTGCCAATAGCAGAGGTAAGCGCATTGATTTCCTGACCGTAAACAGCCACATTTCGCCATTCCTTACCTTGCGCTTTTAAGTACGCAATAGCAGAAATAAGCATACCTGCACTACCACAGGTCGGATCATAGATAGATTCCCCCGACTCCGGCTTCAACATCTCCGTCATCAAATGCACAACAGTACGATTTGTGTAGAATTCCTGTGCTGTGTGGCCGCTGTCATCCGCGAACTTTTTGATCAGGTATTCGTATCCTTGACCAAGCTCGTCTTCCGGGCAGTTAGCAATGGAGAGCGTCTTTGTACTGAAATGTTCCAGCAGATCCTTCAACAACCTATCAGGGAGCCTGTTCTTATTTGTCCAGGCACCATCACCAAAAATACCTTGCAGCTTGTCAATGTTGGCATTTTCCACTTTACGGAATGCCTCAACAATGGCCACACCAACATTTTCGGATACGGCACGGACATCATTCCAGTGATACCCCTTTGGAACCACAAAGGTATGGATTTCGTCAGCATCAAATTCGGCAGCGTCATCGCCATATTCTTCGATAGCGAGAGCGGTTTCTTCATCGTATACATCACAGATGCGCTTGAAGAACAGCAGAGGAAAAATATATTGCTTATAGGCACCAGCATCAATGTTGGTTCTTAGGAGGACAGCGGAGTTCCAAAGATAGGATTGCAATTCCTCAATGGTTATTCTTTTACTCACTGATATAACCTCCTTCCAGCAAGAGCTTACGCATCTTTTCTTCGGCTGCAATCATTTCTTTGTAAGCTTCAAAATACTGTCTACGGATTTCTGCCGGAGGAACAGTTTCCTGCTCCTTCTTTTCGATATAGTTGTTAATAGCAAGAGAAAAGTCTTTCTCCCGAATTTCTGGAATCGTAACGATTTTGACCTTTTCGATAACATCTTCGTATTCCGTATAGTAGTTGAATACGGTCTGAATATCTTCTTCGGTCATAATGTTCTGTGCTCTCTGGGGAGTATAAATTCCGGAGCCATCAATCATACAAATACGGCCACGATGCTCAGGAGCTTTATCATTATTTAAGAAAAGAATGCAGGCAGAAACACCAGTGGAGTAGAATACACCACTGGCCATCGTAATGATAGCTTCCAATTTATCGGATTCCACAAGGTGTTTGCGAATCTCACCTTCTTTGCCGCTTCTAAAGAGCACTCCCTGCGGCAGCACCACAGCACAACGACCAGTTTTCGGATTCATAGACTTAATCATGTGCTGGAGCCATGCAAAATCACCATTAGAATCGGTCGGGCATCCCCAAATATTTCTACCGTAAATATCGCTACTGAATTGTTCAGCTCCCCAGTTTTTGAGCGAAAACGGAGGATTTGCGACTACGCAATCAAAGGTCTGCAATGATCCACGTTCCAGATAGTTCGGGGAACGCAAGGTATCGCCCTGTGTCACCTTGAAATCTCGTGCACCATGCAGGAACAGATTCATTCGAGCAATGGCAGAGGTTGCCAGATTCTTTTCCTGACCGTAGATTTTTCCATAGGTCAACTTGTCATCATGCATGTACCGGATAGCCTCAATGAGCATACCACCCGTACCGCAGGCTGGATCGTAAACGGTCTCTCCGGCCTTAGGAGCCATTAGCATAATAAGTAATTTGACAATCGAACGCGGCGTGTAGAATTCACCGGCATTCTTTTTGGAGAGGTCGGCAAATTTCTTAATCAGAAATTCGTAACTGTCACCCATTACATCTGCGGAATAATTGTTGTTGCCGACCTTGATTTTAGACATATGTTCAATCAGGTCTTTCAGACGTTCGTCAGATAGTTTTGTTTTGTCGGTCCAGTTTGCATCATCAAAGCTACTGAATACACCACTCAGCGTATCAGGATTAGCACGTTCGATTCCATTCATGGCTGTTACAATAGCCACACCGACATTTTCACTTGCTTCACGAACATCCTTCCAGTGGCAGCCCTCCGGAATGACAAAGCGGTGATTTTCCGGGAAGCTGGCGTATTCCTCGTCACCACCGGATTCTTCGAGAGCAACTTGTGTTTCTTCATCATAAACGTCAGAGAGACGCTTGAAGAAAAGAATAGGCGTTACATAACTCTTATATTCGTCCTGATTGATGGGGCCACGCAGAATATTGCAGGCTTCAAACAGGTGAGAAAACAGCTTCTGACTGGTTGTTTCTTCCGGATGTGCGGCACTGGCTTCCAATTCCATATCAGCTATATCCATAGCGGATTGCATCATCTCAGCACGACCTCCTGTCTTTACTTTTTTACCGGTGGAAGGTTTTACACCTACGCTACCACTTTCCTGAATTTTCTCAAATTTAGCAGGATACTTATTTTCAAATTCCAGGAGAATTTTCAGGAGACGCTCGTCCAAAAATGTAAGAGCGTGTTTTCTGATATTAGTAGGCACACCATAATACGCCTCGGCAACAGCACCAGTGATAGCCGCCAAGGTGTCACTGTCACCTCCAATAGAAATGGCATTGCGAATAGCATCCTCAAAACTGGTAGACTCAAAGAATGCTTCGAGTGCCTGAGGAACGGTATCTTGGCAGGTTTCGTTAAACTGGTAGGTATCGCGAATGGCATCCAAGGTGAAATTAATCGGATAGTAGTTCTTCACGATATAATCCTGAATTTCCATCAGACTGCTTCCAGTACGAGCCAGATAGACTGCAATGGCAGTAGCTTCCGCCCCCTTAATTCCTTCTGGGTGATTGTGGGTTGTCTCGGTAACTGCTCTTGAAAGTGCTGCGACTTCCGCAACAGAATTAGCTACATAGCCACATCCGCCGACACGCATTGCTGCTCCGTTTCCGTAGCTATTATATGGTTGAGGATTGTCCGAATACATCCAACGATAAAAGGAACCACCATAACCGCAATGCGGATAGGGCTGTCCAATTCGCTGCATAGATTCAATCGTTATATTACTTAAATCACTGTAGTCCGGCTTGCAATGCATCAAAGCATCACATACAGCCAGAGACATGACGGAATCATCGGTGAAGAAACATTTATGAGTAAGGAAATCAAAATCTTTTGACCTATGATTATCCCATTCAAATCTGGAACCGACGATGTCGCCAATGATTGCTCCAATCATCTAGTTTTCTCGCTTTCTTTTTTGTTATTAGTAATACTGCTCAATATAGCTATAAGCCTTATCAAAGACATCTTTATCCTTGATTTTGTATTTGATCCAAACAACACTGCGAAGGGCTTTCTTGACTTCCTGCTTACCAGCAGTAGTGCTCTGCCAGCCATCGAAACGCACAATTTTTACAATGCTGTCAATATCAGCAACGATGCGCTCAACAATAACAGGAGTGCTTCGGTTTTTCAAACCGTTAAAGAGTTCCGTCAGCGCAGCGATTCCCTTATCAACTTCCTGCTCTGGCACTACTTCTTTTTCAGCCTGTGCTGCTTCCTTCGCCAATTCCAATAGAAGTTTCAAGAACTCGATGCTGGTCACCAGGCCCTGTTCGTGCTTTTCTCGCAATGTTTCCAACTTTTCACCAAGCTTGATGAATTTCGGGTCCTTGGTGTGATTCATGATTTTGGCTACGAGATTGATTTCGATCTTTTTGGTGGTCTTCTTCAAATCTTTCTGCTTTTCTAAGAACTCATCAATCAGGTCGGCATCCATTGCCAAAATTTCCACGTCCTCATCCGCTTCGCCAACGGTCAGGTTCTGATGAACAAGCTCAATCGTTTTTGCGCCCAAAGAGGCCCAGATCAATCCACCTCGGCCATCCGTCGGCTTCACAGATTCATATACACGAGACAGCCACTGGTAATCCGCTTTATAAGCATTCAGGAAAACGTCTGGTGATAACGCATCCCACGCACGATTCAGCACACGGTAGTCAGCAGCAAACGCGTCTTTTTCTTTATTTGTTGGTAAGCACTCCTGCGCTGCCATGAGACCTTCCCAACCTTCAATTGTTCTATCAACACCCAAGAAGTATCCCAGGCATTTTTTTAGGAGTGTCGGAAGCTGCTTCTTGATTTCTTCAATGTTGGTGATGATCTTACGCATACTGTTTTCGTCAAAATCCAATGCACGCGCGACATCATCAAAAATACCGATATAATCAACGATCAGACCATGTGTTTTTCCTTGGTCATAGGTACGGTTGGTACGACAAATCGCCTGTAGAAGGGTATGATCCTTCATGGGCTTATCCAGATACATTACCTGAAGAATCGGTGCGTCAAAACCAGTCAACAGTTTAGCTGTTACAATAACAAGTTTTAACGGGCTTGCAGGATCACGGAAAGTGTCTAAAACCTTTCCCTCAGCATCACGATCTCTGCGATATTTCTTATAACGATCTTCTTTATCGTTATTGGTATCCATAACAATGGTGCTGGCTTCTTCGCCGAGTAGCTCATCGAGGACAGCCTTATACATCAAGCAGCATTCACGGTCATAAACAACTACCTGACCCTTGTAGCCATTCGGCTCGATTTTCTCCTTGAAATGTTTAGCGATATGCTCACATACCTTGCGGATTCTAGCCGGGTTGTACATGATTGCCTTCATGTTTACCCTGCGAGAAAGTTCGTTCTTTTCATCTTTGCTAAGTCCAGCCTCATCGGTCATAGCCTCAAATTCACGATCCAGCTTTTCCTTATCCACATGAAGCTCTACAGGAACCGGCTCAAAGTGAAGAGGCAGCGTAGCACCATCACGAATGGAATCGGAAAAGGAATAGCGGCTCATATAGCCAGTGCGATCTTCCTCGGCACCGAAGGTTGCAAAAGTGTTTTTATCAACACGATTGATAGGCGTACCGGTCAATCCAAAGAAGAAAGCATTTGGCAGAGCCATTCTCATTTTTTCACCCAGATCACCTTCCTGGGTTCTGTGAGCTTCATCGACCATGACGATGATGTTATCACGAGGATTCAGCTCACCGCTAACCTCACCAAACTTAAAAATCGTAGTGATAAGGATTTTTCGCATATCACCACGGAAGAAGGAAAGAAGTTCTTCTTTTGTGGCTGCACTGGTTAGATTCGGAATGTCTGATGCATTAAAGGTTGCAGTAATCTGCGTTTCCAGATCAATGCGATCATCCACAATAACAACGGTTGGATTTTTGAGCTCTGGAATCATTCGCAGTTTCTGTGCTGCGAAGACCATAAGAAGAGATTTACCGGAACCTTGAAAATGCCAGATTAGACCTTTCTTAGGGTAGCCAGCGATAACACGATTCACAATCATATTAGCGCCTTCAAATTGCTGGTAACGACAGATAATTTTATATTTACGATATTTTTTATCCGTAGCGAACATCGTGAAGAACTGAAAAATGTCCATGACATTCTTCGGTGAAATCATATCCTCCACACTGATTTTTACATCTGCAAGACTGCCTTCCGACTTATGAGTTGCTGTATGCCACGGTCCCCACATGTTAATAGGCATATTGATAGAACCATAGCGATAGCATTTGCCTTCAGTAGCAAAATTAAATACGTTGGTTACAAACATGGCGGGTATGCTTTTTTCATAAGCAGAAATATCGCCAGCCGCATCCAACCAAGTAATGGCACTACGAACCGGAGTTTTCAATTCACCGATAGCAATCGGGAAGCCGTTAATCAAGAGCACAATATCTAAGCGCTTGCCGCCTTCGGCCTGAGGATATATCCACTGATTGGTCACAACATATTCGTTGAGGGCAAGGTCTTCTTTACGCATGGTGCCAAAGAAACGAATCGGAACCATGCGTCCGTCCTTACCAAAAGGATATGAGTTTTCCTCGAAAATCATTTTCTTAAAAATCTCATTCTGAGTGACAAGGTTATGTGGTTGAACAGACAAAATAAGTGTCCTAAGTTTATAAATAACTTCATCTGCCCGGGATGGATCTTCCGCAATTTCCGGGTTAAGGCGAATGAGGGCCTCTTTTACCATTGGTTCTACAAGTACATCCGAATACATACGAGGAAGTTCCTCGGCAGGAATATATTTCCACCCATTCTTCTGAAGAGTAGAAAGCATCATTTGCTCAATGGTATTATCTTCATTAAAAATAGTAGCCATCTGTATTCCTCCTCTAGTCCTATCATTCTTATTTTATCTTTTTGTCCGTCCCATAATCTGGATTATCCGGTAAAATTTCTAATATGTCATCTACTGTGCAGTTCAGTTTGAGACAAATCCTTGCAATGACTTCCATAGAAACTATTTCGCCTCTGCCCATTTTGCTTATCGTGCTTGGGCTCACATCTGCCAACTCACATAATTCCTTTTTCATCATTTTCCGATCAATAAGCATTTTGAACAATCTGTTGTAGGAAACCGCCATATCATACCGCCTTCTTTTATTCATACCAACGCTTGCAACTAAAAAACTCATGATAAAATTATAGCACACTCGTTTCGCTAAGTAAATCAATAATGGTGACTTCTCACAAATGCCACTCTTCTGCAAGCAGGGCTTTCGTGACACGAAAGCGATTTTCTGCTTGTTGGGGAAACTCCCCAATCCCCATAGAACGCTGCCT
>ERZ1027059.594-NODE-594-length-12386-cov-4.920201_pt1 | contig 12386 bp, 11 predicted proteins | sample MGYA00519425_ERZ1027059 | MGnify/ENA primary metagenome ERZ1027059 (study PRJEB26926, sample SAMN06164566) | human gut metagenome | biome: ENVO:00009003; feature: ENVO:2100002; material: ENVO:00002003 | host: Homo sapiens | place: USA | collected 2012 ... | reverse complement strand
GCGTCAGATGTGTATAAGAGACAGGTATTCCCTCGGTCGTCTTTGGCCTGATCGGTTTTCACGTGGTTGTCGGCCTTATGAAGAGCGTTTTCCACGTGAGCACGGGCCTGGGCATCTTGCCCGGCGCCATCGTGCTGGCCGTCATGATCCTGCCGATCATTACCTCCATGTCCCGCGACATCTTCCTGCAGACCCCTCGCCTTCAGGAAGAGGCGGCTCTGGCCCTCGGCGCCACGAAGTGGGAAATGGTCAAGCTCGCGGTCCTGCCGTTCGGCAAGTCCGGCGTCGTGTCCGCCTCCATGCTCGGCCTCGGTCGTGCGCTCGGCGAGACGATGGCCGTGCTCATGATCCTGTCCCCGGGCCTCAACTACTCCGTCAAGCTGCTGCAGGCCTCGCAGAACCAGACCATCGCCGCGAACATCGCCGCGCAGTATCCGGAAGCCAACGATCTGGGTGTTTCCGTGCTGATCGGCACCGGCCTGGTCCTGTTCCTGATTACCTTCGTGGTGAACTTCATCGCTCGTAAGCTCACCGAGAAAGCGAGTGTGTGATGACCGCCGCAAATAACGACGCTTCGCCGATGGACGGCGCTCCCGTCATCGACTTCGACAAGTTCAAGCCGACCCGTTCCTTCACCTCAGCGCGCAAGCGCAAGGACTTCGCCATGAAGGCGCTCATCTCGTGCGCGTTCATCGTGGCGTTGATCCCGCTGTTCTCGGTGCTGCTCACCACCATCATCAACGGCGTCAAGAGGCTGAACCTCAACTTCCTGAGCTACAACATGACCGGCGTGGTCGGCGGCAACCCGACCCCGTCCGGCGGCTACGGCGGCATCCTGCACGCCATCATCGGCACGCTGGAAATCACCTTCGGCGCCATGCTCATCTCCATCCCGATCGGCCTGATGTGCGCCGTGTACCTGGTGGAATATTCCAACCGTGGCAAGCTGGCACAGGTCATCACCCTGCTGGTCGACGTGATGAGCGGCATCCCGTCCATCGTCGCAGGCCTGTTCGCCTTCTCGATGTTCACGATTCTGATCGGCCCCGGCACCATCAACGGTTTCGAAGGCTCCGTCGCACTTTCCCTGCTGATGCTGCCGACCGTGGTCAAGTCGTCCGAGGAAATGCTCAAGATCGTGCCGCACGATTTGCGCGAGGCCTCGTACGCCCTGGGCGTCACGAAGCAGCGCACGATCACGAAGATCGTGCTGCGCACCGCCCTGCCGGGCATCGTTTCGGGTGCGATTCTCGCCGTCGCCCGCGTGATCGGTGAAACCGCTCCGTTGCTGATGACCGCAGGCTACATCGCCTCCACGAACGTCAACCTCTTCTCCGGCCAGATGACCACGCTTCCGGTGTACGTCTACCAGGAGTATTCCAAGCTCAACGCGAACTGCCCGGCCAACGCTTCCGCGGCCTGCGTCACCACCATCCCGATGGAACGCGCCTGGGCCGCAGCCCTTGTGCTGATCCTCATCGTGCTGATCCTCAACCTCATCGGCCGTCTCGTGGCGAAGATCTTCGCCGTCAAGTCGGAACGCTGAGCGCGGTCGAATAGTCGAAAACATAAGAACAATAAGGAAAACAAATGGGACAACGTATTGATGTCAACCATCTGAACATCTTCTACGGCGACTTCCTGGCCGTGGAGGATGTGAACATCAACATCGAAGCCAACAAGGTCACCGCGTTCATCGGACCTTCCGGCTGTGGCAAGTCCACCGTGCTGCGCACCCTCGATCGCATGCACGAGATCATTCCGGGCGCCCACTGCGAAGGCGAGGTGCTGCTGGAAGGCAAGAACCTGTACGACAAGGATGTGGATCCGGTCGCCGTCCGTCGTGACGTCGGCATGGTGTTCCAGCGTCCGAACCCGTTCCCGACCATGTCCATCCGTGAGAACGTGCTGGCCGGTGTGAAGCTCAACAACCGCAAGATCTCCAAGTCCGACGCGGATGATCTGGTCGAGTGGGCCCTGCGTGGCGCCAACCTGTGGAACGAAGTCAAGGATCGTCTTGACAATCCTGGCATTGGTCTTTCCGGTGGTCAGCAGCAGCGTGTTGCAATCGCCAGAGCAATGGCTAACTCTCCGTCAATTCTTCTGGCAGATGAACCTACCGGCGCACTTGACCAGAACACCGGACGTCAGGTTATGGAGCTCTTCCATGACATAAACAGTGAAGGCCACACAATAATCATGATAACCCATGATGCCAAGATTGCCAGTCATGCATCAAGAATTGTGCGAATTCTTGACGGCAATCTTGAAGATGGTGACCTTACTGATGCATAAATGCAAAGATTGGAGAATTTATGGACATTTTAAAACAGAGTATCTCAATGTCAATTAAGAATATACGGACTAATAAAATGCGTTCATTTCTTACGACACTGGGAATAATAATCGGTGTCACTGCCGTAATTGCGCTTATTACAATCGTCCATGGCGTATACGATTCCGTAATGGGACAATTTTCGGAACTTGGTGCCAATACAATCACTGTGTCCGTAACAGGTAATGCCATGAAAACGGGCATATCTGACAGTGACATAGAAAATATTGAAGCCTTGAAGTACGTTAATGGTACATCCCCAAGTGTAACAACTACAGCAACCGTAATGTACGAAGGTTCAAAAAACACAGTTACCGTACAGGGCAGGAGCGATGCATATTTCAGAAATACAACAACTAATCTTGTGCTTGGACGCGAGCTTACATCTCTTGAAATGGATGGTTCTGTATATACCTGCATTATTGACAGAGACTGTGCGCAGACATTTTTCCTTGGCACTAATCCTCTGGGACAGACGCTTAAGCTTAACGGTTACACTTATACCATTGTAGGCCTTACTGATGACGGATCTGACGATGATAATTCCTCTTTTAATTCATTCGGTCAATCATCCAGCAGTGCCGGAACGGTCATAATACCATACCGCAATGCACTGCGCATGACATCCTCCGGCAATATAACAAGCCTTGAGGTTTATGTATCTGATACACGGTATTCAGACGCAGTAACAGCAGCAGTCGAAAACATATTAAGTGAATCATTCAGCAATGACTCAGACAGCTATAATGTAACTAACATGGATTCACTTATACAGAGCATGGAGACAACCGAGAACATGCTGATGGCAATGCTTGGCGGTATAGCTTCCATATCACTGCTTGTCGGCGGAATCGGAATAATGAACATGATGCTTGTGTCAGTAAGTGAACGTACTAAAGAAATAGGTCTCAGAAAGGCACTTGGTGCCGAACCGTCACGAATACAGATGCAGTTTCTGCTTGAATCTATATTCCTTTCACTTACGGGAGGTTTTGTAGGAGTTATTCTCGGTCTGATAATCTCTTATGTTGCTTCAACACTAATGAGTACGACATTTGAGATTCAGATGTCAGCGATTCTGCTCGGCGTAGGCTTCTCTGCTGCCATTGGCATTATCTTCGGCTGGGTTCCTGCAAGAAGAGCCAGCAGGCTGAATCCTATTGATGCGCTAAGGAATTCAGATGGCTGACAATTGACAACAGTTGAATCCTTTTATTGTGCATAAAACCCCTCCTTACCGGACATTACAATGTCAGGTAAAGAGGGGTTTTGTCTGAGTAATTGTTTAATTGCTTAGCTTACCGTCATATTAAACTTACTGTTGTTATTATACCGGATATGCCTTGTTCTGTGTATCAGCAGCTGCAGCATCAACCTTTGTCTGCTGTGCTTCACGATACTTAAAGAACTCTGTAGCAACCTGTGGGAAGAGTGCGTATGAAAGTACATCTTCTTCCTGCTGTGCATACTGCTTAACGATTGGATCGTTCTTGAACTTCTCAAGCTGTGGCTCGATAAGATCTGCAGGACGACATGTGATTGGCTCTTTGTCACCGATTGCCTTCTTCTGGACTTCAGGATTAAACGGCTTAACTGTCTTACCGAATTCACCGGCAAGAACCTTCTTAGACTCCTTAGTAATCATCTTGTAACGCTCACCCTGGAGTACGTTGAGGACAGCCTGTGTACCAACAATCTGTGATGAAGGTGTAACAAGCGGCGGTTCGCCATAATCTTTACGAACTCTTGGAATCTCCTCAAGAACTGCCTCGTACTTATCTTCTGCATGTGCATCCTTGAGCTGTGATACAAGGTTAGAAAGCATTCCGCCAGGTACCTGATAAAGAAGAGTCTTAATATTAACTCCAAGTACCTTTGGATTCATAAGGCCGCTTGCAAGAGCTTCCTCACGCATTGGTCTGAAGTAATCTGCAATCTCTGCAAGAAGCTTCTGGTCAAGGCCTGTATCATAAGGAGTTCCTTTGAATGTCTCTACCATAACTTCTGTTGCAGGCTGGCTTGTTCCCATTGAGAATGGTGACATTGCTGTATCAATGATATCAGCACCTGCTTCCACAGCCTTAAGATATGTCATTGAAGCTACACCTGATGTGTAATGCGTATGCATATCAATAGGAATATCTGCACCTTCCTTAAGAGCCTGCACAAGCTCTGTAGCCTGATATGGAAGAAGAAGACCTGCCATATCCTTGATACAAAGTGAATCAGCTCCCATGTCCTCTACTCTCTTGGCCATATCTTTCCAGTAATCAAGTGTATATGCATCACCGATTGTATACGAAAGAGCTATCTGTGCATGACCCTTCTCCTTCTTGGCTGCCTTAACAGCAGTCTCAAGGTTACGGATATCATTGAAGCAGTCGAATATACGGATAATATCAATACCATTGGCGATTGACTTCTGTACGAAATACTCAACTACATCATCTGCATAATGATTATATCCAAGAATATTCTGACCTCTGAAAAGCATCTGAAGCTTTGTATTCTTGAAGCCGTCTCTTAACTTACGAAGTCTCATCCAAGGATCTTCCTTAAGGAAACGAAGGCATGCGTCAAATGTTGCACCACCCCAGCACTCAACTGCGTGGTAGCCTACCTTATCCATCTTATCTATGATAGGTAACATCTGTTCTGTCGTCATTCTTGTCGCAATAAGTGACTGATGTGCATCACGAAGAACAGTCTCTGTAATCTTTAATGGTTTCTTTGCTATCTGCTCTGCCATTATTACTTACCTCCTGATTATTATCTGATTAAATACTGTAATATTTAGAATACACCAAACATTGCCATGAATGTACCGGCTGCAACCGCAGTACCGATAACACCTGCAACATTAGGTCCCATAGCATGCATAAGGAGGAAGTTGGATGGATCTGATTCCTGTCCTACCTTCTGTGATACACGCGCCGCCATAGGAACGGCAGATACACCTGCTGAACCGATAAGCGGATTAATCTTACCATGAGTTATCTTGCATAACAGCTTGCCAAGAAGAACACCTCCGGCAGTACCGAATGCAAATGCTATAAGTCCGAGTGCAACAATCTTAAGTGTTGTAACCTTAAGGAATGCCTCTGCGCTTGTTGACGCACCTACCGATGTACCGAGAAGAATAACTACAATGTACATAAGTGCATTCTGTGCTGTCTCTGAAAGCTGCTTAACAACGCCTGATTCCCTGAAGAGGTTACCAAGCATAAGCATACCAACAAGTGGTGCCGTTGTAGGAAGAATAAGACATACAACAACCGTTACGATTACCGGGAACAGAATCTTCTCAAGCTTTGATACCGGACGAAGCTGCTCCATCTTAATCTTTCTTTCCTTCTCAGTTGTAAGAAGTCTCATAATAGGCGGCTGAATAATAGGTACGAGTGACATATAAGAATATGCCGCAACAGCTATAGGTCCCATATACTCTGTCTGTCCAAGCTTACCTGCAAGGAAGATTGAAGTAGGGCCGTCAGCGCCACCGATTATTGAAATTGCTGCAGCAGCCTTGTCATTGAATCCAAAGAGGATTGCAAGAAGATAAGCTGCAAAGATACCAAGCTGAGCTGCTGCACCCATAAGGAAACTTACAGGATTGGCAATCAGTGGTCCGAAATCTGTCATGGCACCTACACCAAGGAAGATAAGTGAAGGAAGAATACTCCACTCATCAAGCAGATAGAAGTAATGCAGAAGTCCGCCTACTCCATTGCTTGTAGCTTCCGGTGATACCATTATATCCGGATAAATATTTACCAGAAGCATACCAAAAGAAATAGGAACTAAAAGTAACGGTTCATATCCCTTCTTGATAGCCAGATACAGGAATACAAATGCTACCAGAATCATTACATAGTTTCCCCATGTAAGATTGAAAAATGCTGTCTGGTGCAAAAGATTATCCAGTGTAGTTACAATGTAATCCATGTCTATACCAACACCTTTCTATATCAGTTAGTTAAGGGATACTAATACATCTCCTGATTCTACTGTTGCACCTGCGCTTGTATCAACACTTGCAACTGTTCCATCCTGAGGAGCCTGAATCTCGTTCTCCATCTTCATAGCCTCAAGAACTACGAGTACATCACCCTTCTTAACTGCCTGACCTGCTGTTACATTAACCTTAAGAATCTTACCAGGCATTGGAGCTGCTACCTTAACTGCGCCTGCGCCTGCTGACTTAGGAGCTGCCTTTGGTGCTGCTGCCTTAGGAGCTGCTGCCTTTGGTGCTGCAGCTGCGGCTGAACCCGTTCCCTCTTCTACTGTAACCTCATATACGTTACCATTGACTGTAATTGTATAGTTTTTCATAATTATATCCTTTCTTCCGCCGTGATACGGCAGCTAAAAATTCTACTAATAATGGGCAGTTTAGAAACGTACCCTGCGGATAGAACGAACTGTGAATCCGTCCGCCGGAGCATCCTCAGATGCTGCAATAGCTGCAGTAATAACCGCAACGAGTTCAAGGTCATCAGCTGCTGACTCTTCACTCTCAACTATCTTTGATACAGCATTATCAATACCTTCTGACGCTGTATCTTCTTTCTTATTCTTCCTGCCTGCAGTAAGCTTGTTAACGTGCTTGAACTGTGCAATAAGAATACTCATGAACGCAAGCATAATGAATACTACACTTATACCGATAACTGTATTAATTCCGGCCTGCTTCATTGTTGCACCAAGGGAAGCCTTGGCTGCCGTGCTGGCAAATGCAACACTGACATCTGTTACTCTGAGATCCTCGAGAAGATACTGCATCTCAAATGTAAGCGTCATGTTACCTTTCTCATATGTAAGTGGCACCTTAGCTGTATAGACATCACCGCTTCTTGCAACATCTACGTCTCCCATTGAAAGGAGTGTTCCAAGACCATCATTCTTGGCATATGCATATATGCCCTCTGCAAGTTCTTTGGCAGCACCTACTGAATTATCTTCCATATACTTGAGTTCATCCTCAGATGCTCCACCATATGTCTGCGCATAATTCTGTGCATAGTATGTAACATATGCAGTGAGATCCTGATCCTCAACAGATGTTGTAGAAGTCTCGGCAGCGAATGCGTATGTTGTAAAGCATAACATCATGATGCATAATACAGCCATGAATCTACGAAACTTTTTCACCATTCTAATCTCCATTCTTCTATTTTGAACTATGCTTTTTGTAAGGAACTGTCTCATCCTTAGATGCAAGCATCTCAAATGCTGAAATAAGATACTTTCTTGTATCTGCCGGCTCGATAACCGCATCAACATATCCTCTTGCAGCTGCTGACTGTACAGATGTCTGTAACTTATCATACTCTGCTGCCTTCTCAGCTATTACTGCATTAGGATCTGCTGCCTTAGAAATCTCGTCAGCATACATAATCTTTGCAGCAAGCTTTGAATCCATCATTCCGATAGAAGCCTGTGGCCATGCAAACTCGATATCTGCGCCTGTAGCCTTGCTGTTCATTGCAACATATGCGCTTCCCATTGCATCACCTACTACTACGTTAACTCTAGGAACCGTTGCACCTGCAAATGCCTTAGTAAGTGCTGCAACATTAGATGCAATGCTCTTCTCTGAACATACTGTAGCTGAAAATCCCTTAACATTAGTAAGTGTAAGTACCGGAATGTCAAATGCATCACAGTAAGTAACAAATGAAGCTGCTTTCTTTGCTGCCCTTGATGTAAGAACCGCATCAAACTTCTCTGCAGCCTTGCCATTCTCATCAAATACTGCTGTCCTGTTAGCAACAGCACCGATTGTCATGCCGTCAAGCTTGATAAATCCTGTAACAACAGACTTTGCATAGTTCTTCTTAACTTCAATAAACATGCCGTCATCTGCAATATCTGCAAGTGCAAGCGCTGCATCAGGCATCTCTGACTCTATGTCAGCACATACACGGTTAAGGTTATCTGTCACATCAGCAACCGCTCCGTCATCTACGTTATTAACAGGGAGGAATGCTACAAGTGTACGAATCTGCTCTGCAATCTCATCAGCAGTTCCGACAAAATCAGCAACTCCTGATTCCTCACTCTGGAACTTTGCGGATGCAGTATCAAGCTTTGCTGTGTAATTGCCGTCAAGTGCATTCGGGCTGTTTACAAAAAGCTTTGCATTCTCCTTCTCCATAAATGTAAAGTCTGACATTGCTGCCATGACAGCCATACCGCCGCCGCAGTTGCCGTATACTGCCGTGATCTGAGGGATCACACCTGATGCAAGGCTCTGCTTACGGTAGATTGATCCGAAAGCATTAAGTGCATCTGTAGACTCCTGCAATCTTAAGCCGGCACAGTCAACGAGTGCAATTACAGGAACACCTGTCTTGATTGCCTTATCATAAATATTGACAATCTTCTTTGCATGCATCTCACCAACTGAACCATTCATGACTGAAGCATCCTGACTGTATATGTATACAGGAATACCCTCAACAGATCCATATCCGGTAATAACACCGTCTGAAGGAACTGCATTGTCAGACATGTTAAAATCTGTACTTCTGGCTGTTACCATTGCACCGATTTCAACAAAGCTGTTCTCATCAAGGATAGCGTCTATTCTATCTCTTGCTGAACCTTGTGTTTGGTTGCTCATCATAATGACCTCCATATAATTATTAAGTGCCGATATTATATATCTGAAGCACTTTATTGCAATAATGTGACTTAGCGTCTCACTGTCTAATTGTAAAACAATGACAAAAAAATATCAAGCATTATTTGCCCGTTCCAGTTATCAGTCCTGCGTCTCCAGGACAAGCATTTTCCCCTCTTTGAGAGATATCTCACCCTCCTCATCTGTTATCTCATTACTCACACACAGACTAACGCCCTGTAAAAGGTCATGATTGTCAAGAGGATACTTAAATCCCTTCATCGTAAGCCCATGAACAACAGGCGTAAGTGCTATGCAGCTTACATATCCGCCAAACTGTCCTCTGCTGCTTATCTTAACCATGTCTTTACCCGGCATAATAAGCATTCTTATCATGTTGTGGGCGTCAACGATATATCCGTCTACCCCTTCCCTCTCAATCTGCTCAAGCAGACCTATATTAGCAAGTGTATGGTCAAGCCTTGTTCCTGTTGCACCAATAACAGTAACCGATGCATGTAATGCCGCGGACTGTTCACCAGGATCTTCCGGATTATTGCGGCCATTACCGGCTTTAATCTTGTCGAGTGCCGTTTTTATCGCAAGCTCTGTATCTGTATAGTCTTTTTCTGCCGGATATCTGTCTCCCGGTACATTCCCCTGATACTTTGCAAGCACATCTTCATCAACAGAATCATAATCTCCAAGCATATAATCAACAGTAACGCCTATCTTATCAGCGCTCACAAGTCCGCTGTCAGCAGCTATGCAGTAATCATACGTTATCCCGGCTCTCTTCTGTCTCTCAAGCCATCCTTTCGCCCATTCGATATCCACGCTCCCTCCTGTTATTATGAGAACATTCCTTACTGCCATATTCCAGATTATCTCCATTTCATTTATTTATTCCGTTTCATTCCAGCTATTAATACCGGCATGATATATAAAGTATATTAGTATATTTGCCAATTCCAGGCAACATCTAATAAATACAGGACTATCTTTTTTCACATTTGTGTTTTATAATGGAAAAAATTTGATACCAGGAGGATTAAATATGTCTAAAACTTCAAAATCTGATGCTTCATCATACGAAGCTGTATCATACGAAGCCGACACAGACACTGCCCATGAACTTCTTACCGTTCTTAAGGATTGCGGAATGGAGGATGCCTACAGCCAGTATGACAGCATTTCGGGGAGTCATGTGATATATGTCTGTCACACTGATTATGCACGTGCCAATGATATTGCCGTAACATTTCACAATGACCTTGAAGATGCCGGCGAAGAGAATGGTGAAGAGGCAGCGGCAGAAGTACACCCCGTGCTCCTTTACTCCAATTCCGATGAAAAGTACAAGGATAATCTCTCATCAGCATATACATTTCTCATAATAGGTGTTGCCGGTCTGATTGCCCTTGTCCTCTATGACTTCGGACTTATACCGGTATTTAACACAGCTTCAAAGATTCTTTTTAATGTAGTTGCTGCCGCACTTTTTACCGGATTCATAATTGCAGGAATTATGTCTCTTAGATACTCCAGAAAGCTGAAGCTTGCAATTGATGTTGACAGCGCAATGCTTGACAAAGCAGTCTCATACCTTGAAGCCAATCTTTCTAAGGAAGCCATAGATAACTCATATGACAGCAGCGATATTCCCGATGAGATGAAATATTACCGCCGCACTGATGCCATTAAGCAATGTATTTCATCTGAATTTGATGATGTGAGTGAAGAGCTTATGAATGAAATATGTGACAGATATTATAACAGCCTGTTCGGACAGAACTAATCATATTCTGTGTAATTTGCCGTAATCAACCAATCAGCTTTCACAGAAAATAGAAATCCTGTACATGCAGTGTCATATTAACACCAGACAATGCATGTACAGGATTTTATTTACTCTATATTCTGAATCTGCTCTCTTACCTTCTCAATCTCTGTCTTAAGGTCGATTGCTTTATTAGATATCTCAAGATCATCAGCCTTGGAAAGTATTGTATTGGCTTCCCTGTTCATCTCCTGCGCTATGAAGTCAAGCTTGCGTCCGATTCCGCCCTCCTCGTTAAGACATTTCTTAGCATGGTCTATGTGGCTTCTTAAGCGCACCGTCTCTTCATCAACACATATCTTATCGGCATACATAACAACCTCTGTTGCTATCCTGCTCTCATCAAGCGTTGTATCTCCAAGTATCTCCGTAACCTTGTCCATGAGCTTGCTTCTGTAATCGCTCATTATCTTAGGGCTGCGTTCCTCTATAAAGTCAACCATCGCAAGCATGTTGTCAAGCTTGCCCATAAGGTCCTCCTTAAGATTCTCTCCCTCTGTGATTCTCGCAGAAAGCATCTGCTGGCATGCCTCCTCGACAGCTGTACGGATAAAGTTCCATATCTCTTCCTCATCAGCAGCCTGCTCTTCCATTGTAATAACCTCAGGGAAACGCGAAAGCTGTGAGATTGTTATGTCGTTGCGCAGCTCAAACTGTCTTGACATCTTATCAAATATATTCATATATTCATCAGCAATATCCGCATTATACTTTACCGAAACTTTATTATCCGCATAGTCTTCATATGTTATAAATATGTCGACTTTGCCTCGCTGGATATATTTTTTAATAACTTCACGGATTCTCGCCTCAAATACATTAAGCTTCTTCGGCATCTTTATTCCGGCTTCAAGATATCTGTGATTGACTGATTTCATCTCAACTGAAATCTTGCGTGTCTCCTCCGCCATCTCACATCTTCCAAAGCCCGTCATGCTTTTAATCATGGTAAACCCTTTCTGTATCAATCATTTACTTGTGTCTCTAAATACACCACGAATTAGTATAACAAATTAAAAAAATAAATCAAGAAACAGAATATAAATTTTATTTTCTTAATGTTTTATGATACAATAACCTAAGCCGGTGCGCAGACATACTGCACGATATACAGCACTATCACAGGCGCGCCTGCGGAATGGAGTAATTATGGCATTAGACGGAATTGCAATTGCAAATATAACACACGAGCTCGAGTCTCTCCTTGCTAACGGCAGGCTCTACAAGATTGCCCAGCCGGAACCGGATGAGCTTCTTCTTACAATTAAGAATAACAAATCACAGTACAGGCTTACAATATCAGCCAATGCGGGGCTTCCACTTATATATCTTACAGATTCCAATAAGACAAGTCCTCTCGTTGCACCTAATTTCTGCATGCTCTTAAGAAAACATCTCGGCAATGCACGGATTATGTCAGTCAGTCAGGCAGGTCTTGAACGCGTGATTGATTTTTCATTTGAGCACCTTGATGAGATGGGTGACCTCTGCCGCAAGCATCTTATTGTCGAGCTTATGGGAAAGCACAGCAATATTATATCTGTCTCTTATACACATCTCCGAGCCCACGAGACTCCTGAGCATCT
>ERZ1027059.593-NODE-593-length-12388-cov-9.503851_pt1 | contig 12388 bp, 9 predicted proteins | sample MGYA00519425_ERZ1027059 | MGnify/ENA primary metagenome ERZ1027059 (study PRJEB26926, sample SAMN06164566) | human gut metagenome | biome: ENVO:00009003; feature: ENVO:2100002; material: ENVO:00002003 | host: Homo sapiens | place: USA | collected 2012 ... | reverse complement strand
ACGACCAATGCCATAGAGGGCTTCAATCGGCAGCTGCGTAAGGTGACTAAATCCAGGGCTGTTTTCCCGACAGATGACAGCCTGTTCAAGATGTTATATCTCGCCATGCTGGACATCACCAAAAAGTGGACTGGCCGCCGGCAGGACTGGGCGCAGATATACCCTCAGCTCGCACTGTACTATAGCGGCCGCATTCCCGAATGACCGCCGCGCCGGAACTGCTGTTTCCGCTCCGGGCTTCGCCCTCCGCTTCAACAGCAGTTCCTATTGACAACTCAATTGATTTGTGTTACTATGAATAAGCTCTGGACTCATCAAAATGTTCTATGAGCTTACTGATTTCGCTTAATGCACGTTTGTGGTTTACACAGATTTTGGGGTAGAGCCGTCTGACACCTGCGAAAGCTTGATACTTGCTACCCGTAAACGGGTCCTTCATCTCTCTGAGCGTCATTTGGTCGCTTATTTGGTCTTCTTTCAGCTGGTTTTGTATGTACTCTGCTATTCGCTTTGCATTCTTTCCAACTGTATCCACATAGTAGCCTCTACACCAAAACGACCTGTTTCCGTATTTGAACTTTAGATTTCCATGTCTTTCGTGGAATATTACGCTGCTTTTCCCTTTTAGATACCCCATGAAGCTTGATACGCTCATTTTTGGCGGTATCTCTACAAACATGTGCACATGGTCGGGGCAGATTTCTGCCTCGATTATTTTTATCCCTTTCCAATCGCACAGTTCTCTTAGTATCTTTCCCATTTCCACACGATACTCTTGCAGTAATATTTTTCTCCTATACTTCGGTGCAAACACTATATGGTACTTGCAATTCCACGTCGTATGTGCTAAACTATTATTGTCATTCATTTGACATTCCTCCTATTGGTTTTTGTTTGCAGTTGCCAGACCGCATTTCCATTATACCAGTTGGAGGAATTGTTTTCTACTCATCGCTAAAGCTTTTTTGAACCCCCGGCATTGCCGGGGGTTTTCGATATACATAACCGAGTGACGGCATGGATGCCGTCACATCAAAAATTTCGCTTGTTGACAGAAGCAGGCGGTGTGCTATACACATTTTCACTCAAACGAGGTTTTTAGAGGTTACCATAAATCAAACTTGAACCAAGGAAATACACTCTGAACCACTAGCAATGTCTTTAGTTTTGAACAAATCTACTCCTAATAAATATAGTGTTCAAGACGATTCCAGCTATACCGGAAATAGCTTAATGGCAGAATAATTCTCCTAAAGATCTTGTATTATAGCCAACCTTTCAATACAAAAATTTTTTCATTGCTGAAAAATGAAAATTTCTTTTCAGCAGTCATTTGGTTATTTGCTAATGCTACACCAAACGCCCTATCATGTGCGACGCGATATTTCCCTTTTTCTATGCAAAAATCAAGCAAAACAATGACCGTACTCCGTACGGCAGGAATAGAGTGACTACGTCACTCTACCTCACACCGCACTGCCAAAGGCATTGCACGTGGTTACCTGAAATTTCTCGGTAGTCTATTTTGACTACCGCCATTTTAATAATATTCACAACATATTTGTACTGGTACACTGTAAACGTACCAACGCGTACCATAAATCATCAATACATACACTCATCATAACTACGACACAATGTCGCACTTCATATCTCTTATAACCGATACATTATAAACGTACCAGCAATGTACCATACCGTAACATATTTCTTTTCAGCAATCGCAATACAAAAAGCAACCCGACAAAACTGACATAATAGCTATGACAGACTATCGGGTTGTATGTAAATTATACAAAAATATAACGGTGATCTAAATATTGTAGTTTATTCAGCGTACCAAATGTACCACTTTTCATCATGGCTCTGGTACATTTGGTACGTCATTTTCAAACAAACACGGATTTACAAGGTAGACAGTCTTGATTTTCTGTCCGGAAACGCGTCGAGAGTCTTCTTTTATATATCCGTGTTCAATAAGAAGCTCAACTGAAACTCGTAATTCTTCCATGGTTTTAAATTTTCGACAGGTATGCAGCAGTTCACGCGGAGTGATCTCGTTTATCTGCTTAGCTGTCAGCTTACGCAGCACATATTCTGCCCCTGCTATGGACTTATCAAATTCATTCTGCGTATAAGCGAAAACAGCCTGACGGGTATAGTATTCTCCAATTCTTATAGCATTGCCGAGAGTTTCAGCGGATATCCGTTCGTTTTCCGGCATTCTGTCTTTTGAAAATTCACTCATGCAATGCAATATTCCGGATAAACGAAGAATAAGTCCGTGGTACTTTCCGCCCCAGTCCTGACATTCCGCAAACCTGTCACGGAGTTTAGGCTCTATCTCAGTATTATAGTAGTGTATAAATTTCTGCCGTCCCTCTTCGCTGAGAAATAGAGGAACATTACGCTTGCGGAACACCACCCGGCTGTTAAATGCCGAAAAAACAATACTATGATACTCGCTCTTTACTTGCGCTGGGATATCGGGAGTGTCATACTCGCGGATTCCGACATAGGATTTCGGGAAAGTATAAAGAAACCTGGCAGTGAGCCCGCTGGATCTGAAATACTCACTGCTCATGAGGCTTTCCACTATATAAGGCTGAGCGCACAGACAAACGGACAAATATGGCTCTTTCAACAGGATTGCTTCACCGTTGCAGCGATCCTTTCGGTACGTTTCCCCGCTCCAACACTTTAATAGCAAGTCAAGATTAGGAATCCCGTTTGAATATCTGCCGCCAAAATTCTTAAGCATTCCTGCTTCGTCCGACAGCATTATCAATGCGCGATTCTGGCTTAGCAGCCGCGAAAGCGCCTCTGGAGTGACATCATCAATACAAAGAACAAGTTCTTCAGTATCTTCTATTCGGTCCACCTGGCACTGCTTTGCCGCTATATCTTCAGCAGAACCGCCTGTACGCCGCAGCTTTTCAATTTCGTCAACGAGTATTCGTTTCTGTTCCTTGTTCCGGTAAAAATCCTGCCTGCGCCTGTCGTTGTACAAAGAAACACACCTGTCCAAAGGGTCCCGGACATATCTCATTATAGGAGATTTTCGTTCGCCAGGCTCTGCCGCAATGAGCGTATATAACGTCAGCGGCTCGGAATGTCCTGGCTTTCCAACAGCTCTGTAAGCTCCTGCAATGCAACCGGAAAACGCTGATAAAACGGCGGTTGCCGCCATTGCTTCGTCCGTGCTGGTGGCTATGGCGGCAGCCTTAACAAATTCACATACTACACTTGGTAGGCAATCAGTCGGGAAAGACGGCAGAGATTCTTTGTCTGTAACGAACGGCTGCGGACTCTTCCATATAGGCGCTGATGCGCCTATATGACATGAATAAGCCAATGACTGATCCATTCGGTCACCAGCTTCTTCTGACGGGATGTATTCCGTAGTTATCAGCCTCCTCGTCGGGCTCTATCTCAGGATCAATGGTGTGCGTATTGAGGTACTCTATTAGTTTGTCAACATTTACGAGGTAGCGTCTGCCTGCCCTGACTGCAACTATCTCCCCTGTCAATACCTTTTCTCTGATAAAGTTTGTAGGAAGATGCAACAGTTCAGCTGTATTCTTGATATTCTCCATGTGGGGAATATACTTCTTGGTGGAATTGCTTTCTGCAATAATGTCAGACATAATAATTCTCCTTTGATGAAAATGTACTTGCAATCTCACCCAATGTATGATACAATAAAATGTGAGATGAAGCACTTGTAACTGGGCTGCTCTCTCATGCCGTCCGTGGTATTGCCGTACCGCGGGCGGCTTTCTTTTTTGGCGGAGGAATTGTTGAACTCAAAATCTTTTTTCACCTCTTTTCATAAACCTATTGACAAAACCAGAAAACTGTGATAAAATGAATTTGTTGGTTGTTGCCTGCAACTATATTATAGCAACGTTAAACAAATTTGTCAAGTAGTAATCATGGGAAATATAAAATTTCTCTATTTTATCACATTATAGGCTTAGTTGGCAAATCAGGGAGGAATATGTATGGACTTGTTAGATGTTTTTTCCAAAAGACTGGTGGAACTACGCGAGGAGCTGGGCGATGAATACCCGCGGCAGCGTGTGGCAAATGATCTCGGTATAACCAGGGCAAGTCTCGAATACTACGAAAAAGGCATGAGAATGCCCGACATAGAAAAGCTGAATATGCTTGCAGACTACTATAATGTTTCCGCAGATTACCTTCTTGGCAGAACAGATGTACGCTGCACCGACAGGTCGCTTCATTCTGTGAGCGAAGCCGCCGGAATCACAGAGAAAGCCGCTGAAACTCTCTGCGAACTTGGAAAAAAGTATGTGAGCGTGTCAATGTTTCTTGAAGATGAAAACGCTGACGAGCTGTTCAAAATGCTTAACGAAGTTATCATGAACAAGTTTACTTACAGATATTTCAATTCTGTCATAAGAAAACGTCTTGCAGATGATTTGGGTAAGATTACTGACAAAGCTGGCAGCGGAATTTACGGCATTCAATTCACTAATGAAGATGTCGGAGGATACTCTTGTTACCATGCTTTACAGGCAATGCTGTCACCGTTGTCAGGCGTTTTCTGCTATGATAGAATATACAATGAGCTTGAAGAAACGGCAAAACTAAAGAAATACGGCGTAAAAGAATACGACACCAATTATAATCTGCCGGACATTTCAGAGCATAACAGCGTTTGCGAATACAGTGCATGGAAAACTTATATAGCACTCATCGAACGAATACTTAATACAGATTCACACGACAAGGCTCTTACCGAAAGTTTCGAAGCGGAAGTCGTTGATTATATAACAAATGAAATCAAATCCAACCGCGAAAAGCTCACGCATAATCAGAACATTCCTGAAAATATGCCGGCAAAGGTATTGGTAAAGGAGGGAAATCCGCTGGCTGAAATGATGATCGCGTATTACAAGCAGCTTCTGCGCGATTGGTTTGATATATATGACGAATAGGAGGAATTAATATGGCAGATATCCACCCCAGAAGAAACAAGAAAGGAGAACTTATCAGTTTCGGAATCAGAGTGTATCACGGATACGACAGGTTCGGCAACCGTATCAAACCAAGCTGTACTACTTTCAAGGCTAATCCAGAATGGTCTGAAAAGAAAAATCGAACTGAATGCGAAAAGTTCGCTAACAGGTTTGAAGAACAATGCAAAATGGGCTTCAATCTCACTCATGGAATTACTTTTTCAGAGTATGCGGACTATGTTATCCGATTAAAGGAAAGCATCGGCGTAAAACACACGACCATTCTTTCTTACCGCGGACTGCTTAAGCGAATTAATCCCGGTATAGGTCATCTGAAAATCACCGAAATTCACCCGCAGCAGCTCAATGACCTTTACCGCCAGCTCGGAAAAGAGGGACTTAGACGTGAAGGCGGAAAGGCAGTCGCCAAGAAAGACCTGCGAGAAATACTAAATCAGATGGGTATTACCTTTGCGGATTTCGCGAAGAACGCTAAAATCTCAGTAAATACACTCGCGAAGGCGGTTCACAGCGAAATTGTAGCAGAAAGGATAGCTAATTCCATCTCAAGAGAGATGGGAGTCAAGACAGAAACTCTTTTTAATATCGAAAAGAACAAAAAACCGCTGTCAAACAAAACTATTCTGGAGCATCATCGTTTCATATCCGTTGTATTCAATCAGGCGGAAAAGGAAATGCTGGTGCAGTACAATCCTGCTGAACGTGCCACTCCGCCGCGCATCGAGCAAAAAGAAGCAAACTATTTTAAGCCGAAGACATTCTGAAAATCAGCGAATGCCTGGAAAAAGAGCCGATAAAGTGGCGCACAGCAGTTCATCTTCTGCTGATAACAGGAGCAAGGCGCGGAGAGATACTCGGTTTGAAATGGGACAAAATCGAATGGGACGAGAATCAAATCCACATCGACAACAATCTTCTGTACTGCTGTGACCGCGGGATTTACGAAGACTCACCGAAAACAAAGCAGTCCAAACGCTACATAAAGCTACCGCAGGAAACTATGGCTCTGCTGAAGAAATACAAGGAATGGTACGATGAACAAGCACAAATCTGGGGCAGTCTGTGGAAAAATACCGGGTTTGTATTCGTACAGGAGGACGGCTCCCCTATGGACCCGTCAAGTCTTACCAACTACTGCGGTACGTTCTCGAAAAAATACGGACTTCCACATATCAACCCACACGCGTTCCGGCACACGATGGTGAGCCTGCTCTACTATAACGGTGTTGATCCAATAACCATTAGCAAAAGGTTAGGACACAGTAAAGTCAGCACTACAACCGACAAGTACGGACATATAATGGCAAGGGCGGACGAAGCTGCCGCAGAGTGCATTGCAAATTTTGTGATCCGGAGAAAAGAAGATCAATGAGTAAAGTGAAAATGAGACTGAAATGAAAAAAACGTGTCTGAGCACGGATAACGAATACTACGGATAAATTCTATGGCGCACTAATGGCGCACTCAAATAGAGGAAAATGCGCTGAACGGGGATTCTTACGACATAAGAAAAACCGCTCAACCTTAACGGTTAAGCGGTTTTCTGTTGGCACGCCAGGAGGGATTCGAACCCCCGACCCTCTGGTTCGTAGCTGTTCTGGGAGGGATTAACAATAGATAGACTATATCTACATTTGCGATAACAATGCGGCTTGCCCAATATCAAATGTAAATAGTCAACAATGATTGAGTTGTATAACTTTTCGTTTGAAAGAGAAAAGTGGATGAAAAGTGGATGGAGGATATACTATGAAAAAAACAAATGAAAGTATGTTGGATGTAATAAGTTATGGAGGATATAGTAATCAACTTACAGCAGATTATTACCCCAACAATCAAGTCTACAATCAACTTATTAGTGAATTATTAAAATGTAAAAGCGGCGCATTACTAGCCTATGACGATAATAATATATTTAATATAGATAAAGCTTTAACTATTAAAATAGAGGATATTCGTGTTGATAATAATATACCAATATCTAATGTTATTTATTATTGTGAAGAAGCAAGAATTAAAAGTGAAGGACTTATAAAATGTAATCTTAGTAATAATACATATATCAAGCAATACTTCCTACAATCATGTCTATGCTGCGGAATAGATAAAAACGGTCGATATATGTTAATAACCAAAAACAAAAGAGTATTAGACAGCATTGCAATAAATAGAATAAAAGATAATACAGAAACTGAAATGTATTATTCAGACAACTGTTGGTGCTATAGATTATTCCGTCGGCAAGACGGGTTTTATATTGAGAAAGTAAAAATAAATCTGGCAGACTATTATATATGTCCGCAGATTTGTATGAATTTATTTATAGGAACTATACAACATCAGGCCGATAATAATATTTTGATAGTCACATACACAGACCGCGACGGAAATGAATGTAAGATTTGCGGAACAAGCAGCGAAGAATGGTATAGCCGGACAAGTCAAATATCCGGCAGATATATACATAATACAACAACCAACGGCGCAAAAATACGATTAGCAAATATCAAAACAGGAAAAATATCAGTTATACCACTGCATAAGTTTGTGGGATATTATGTGTATAACAAATTGTGATAAACATGAGGCGGTTTTCCGCCTCATGTTGTATAATAGTAATAATAAATAAAAGGAGAGGTATCATGAAAAAACAAATACTTATAACAAATAGAACGATAAAAAAATTTGAAATTAGTCTGCACGAACAGGAACGCAGCTCAAGTACAATATCTAATTACATTCGAGAGATAAAAGCCCTGCAATTCTATGCAAACTGCGAGCCAATTGAGAAATCAAAGCTTCTGGAATACAAGACTATGCTAACTAGTAAATACAAACCTGCAACAGTTAATGTTTCAATTGCAGCTATTAACTCGTATTTGAAATTTGTTGGCATAACTGAATTAATGCTAAAATCTGTTAAGGTTCAGAAAAATAGTTTTGAAAATTCTGATAAAGAGCTCAGCAAAATGGACTATGAAAAACTTATCAAAACTGCTATTCAGTCTAAAAATGAGAGGCTTGCGCTTTCTGTTCAGACAATGTGTTCAACAGGGATTCGTGTCTCAGAGCTTCAGTACATAACAGTACAGGCAGTTAAGGAAAGACGTACAATAATATCCTGCAAGGGTAAAATCAGGACTATATTTCTGCCCCAAAGCCTGTGTTATCTATTGGAAGAATACTGTAATAAAATGAACATAAAGGAGGGCGCAGTATTTATTACATCAAGCGGCAAGCCGATTGATCGAAGTAATTTGTGGAAGCAGATGAAACGCCTGTGCGAACAGGCAAAAGTTCAAGAAAGCAAGGTATACCCGCACAATCTGCGGCATTTGTTCGCACGAACCTACTACAATCGCGAAAAGGATCTGTCCCGCCTTGCTGACATTCTCGGGCATTCTTCAATCAATACTACAAGAATATACACACGGGAGTGCGGGGCTGTCCATGCGCGACAAATAGAGGGTTTAGGGTTAATAAGAAATACCACACAATGTTAATTGTGTGGTATTTTAGTCTAATAAAGCAGATCTTTCCTAAAGTATTATATCACAATACGGATCAAATTGCAAGTAGTTTTGTAATAAAAATCTTGTAATTCTGATTATTTTATCGAAAAATAGAATTTTATATAGCCGTAATTTCGCATAAAAACAAGGGAAAACAGATATTCACCACACAATTAACATTGTGTGGTATGGTGGTGTAAAGCAACATCTGTTCTGCATTTTTTAATTTACAAGTTGAAAAGGAAGGTAAAATCATGAACAAGAGAATAATTGCATTGCTTACCGTGTCAGCATTATTACTGACAACCGGTTGCAGCAAGGGCGAACCGAGCGTTGCAAGTATATCGGAAGCAGTTTCCGAAAGCACATCGTCAACGACTTCAACGGAAAGCACTGTAGGTGACACAAGCGAGACTGCGCAGACCGCAGAAGAATCCACCACCGCAGACGAAAAGCAGCCCACCGAGGAAGCGGAGCAGACTGAGGATAACACGCTGCTTGCTATGGACGCACAGGAGCTTTACGAAATGGCGCATGAATTATCAGGCGACGATACGCCTTATATTGAATATGCCCGAATAAAAAAGTATCATAATATTCTGGAGGACTCAAACAGAAAGCTGAGCTACGTCTATGAGAGCTTCCCGCAGGATGACGGCTCTGTTGCTGTTGTCAGGTCAACAGTGTTTATAGGGCTTCTCGAATGCGCGGAATCCTACTACGTTTCGAACACCGCAGACGGCATTACCGCCAAACTTGGCGAAAGGTGCGATATCAGCGATGTTAGTGGAATGCCCGAGGGATATACTATGCCGGCAGCTGATTACACCGACCCCATGTCGCCCATAGGCCCCGACGGACTTACCGCAGGCGACATTTACACGGCAATCGACTTTCTTGCTGACGTATTCTCAAAGGCAGAAATCGGCGAGTGCGAGAACCGTTTTAATGGCGGCATATGCACCTATAATGGCGACAGCTCCTATGAGTGGGTAGTAAGCCTGTTCAAGAAGTATTTTACAGAGGATTTGTTCAACGCCTGCTACGACGCGGAAAGCGGTACGCTGCTCGGCAAATATGTCAACGACAACGGAACCTGCGTCAGGAATCCCGTCGCATTCGGCGGTCCTATCCCCGAGGTGTTCAAGTGCGAATTTGTAACCAATAACGACAGCGAGATAGTCGTGCGCACTTATCTGCGTGACACTGCATATGGTGATGAATGGACAGTTCTTTCCGCGCTCACAAAAACCGAAAACGGCTGGAAAATCAGTCGCTGCAACGAAAAGGAATGAGGTGTAACGGCATGAAAAAGAAAGCTACGCTTATCACGGCGCTTGCACTTGCAGCAAGCATTCTTACGGGGTGCGCGGGCGGTGATAACGGTTCTTCCGAGAAAAACAGCTCCTCCGCTTCCGCTTCTGCGGGAAAAACCACCTCGGCTGACTCAGCGGACGATTCTGCTGAAAGCGGGCAGAATCCCACCGAAGAAGTGCAGGTCGGGGATTGTACGCTAATCAAGGCGGAGGGTATGGACGCCGAAGTCCAATCCGCCTCTTTAGTGGGGTATTGCGCGCAAACCGATACATATTACGCCGCGCCCAATTACAGCGGCGGCAATTCGTTCGAGCAGGGTATCATGATACTGAACTCCGACTTTTCTGTAAAGGAAAAAATTGACGGGGTAATCTCGGCGTATCCCATTTACGGCATAATACATTACATGGATAACGACGGGAATTACTTCCTACGTATCAAGGATAAAGAATACAGCGTTGACTACGGCAAGGTTTTTATGAGCGACGGCGTTGTGATATATAACCAAACCTATTATTCCTTTAACGGCGACAAGCTCGACCTGCCGTACCACGGTGAATTTTACGACGGCAAGTGCATTTACAGCGAGAAAGACGGCACATATTACTGCATGGACCTTAAAGGAAATATCACCGACATTACCGAAAAGGTAAAGCCCATAACGGATAATAGCAACGTAGCCATTATCGCTTCTATTGAGGACAAGTATTATGTGGACTATTACGGTCAGTGGTTTTACACAGACGGTACTCTGGTAGAGAAAACGTCCGGAATATGCTACGGAACGCCTGCAAGGGGCAGCGACGGAAAGTACAGCAACGGTAGCGTGGTAAAAACAATGGCCGAAACCGGCTATAGCGAATACAGCGATGTCCCTAAGTATTTTTATTATTACATCGACCTTGCTAACGATGAAGAACCGTTACCTTCGGGCTGGGTTTATCGGTATGACTGGGGCGGACCATATATATTGCAATCAAACGGAAATTGTTGGTATGGCGATGGTCCTGTTGCATATGGAATAAGCGAGTTCCATAACGGCATTGCGCTTATGCTTGATATGGACTACAACCTCTATTTTGTAAACAGCAGCTATGAACAAATATCGGACACGCTCTTTACAATTACAGGCGACGACAGGAACGACGAATACGGCAAGGTTATCAATAACGCCTATATCGGCGGCGGCAAGTTTACGTTCAAAGCCAACGGCGAAACATATCTGATAAGCGCCGGCGGAAGCGACTATTACGACAATAACGCGCCCGCAGCTTCCGATACAGCGCAGGAAGAACCCGCGCCCGAAACCGAGTCAGCGCCCGCAGAAAGCGAGCAGACGCCCGCAGAGGAAACAAAGCCGCAGAACAATTTCCCGCAGAGCGTGAAGTACAATGTTACAAAGACTCCGTTTGCCGCATATATGGATGAAGGAATCGATACATGGTACACTATAGAGGGATATTCCGCCGAATACGATGTATATTATGCTACACAGAGTTCTTGGGATGGAGCTTCTTTATCTTCTTTAAAAACGAACTACGTGATATTGAACAGCGACTATTCTGTTAAAGAAACATTCGACGATGTAAAATCGTGGTATCCGCTTTATGACACAATTTATTATAAGGACAAGGACGGAAACCGCATTCTGCGAATCAAGGACAAGGAACACGCCGTTGAAAAGGGTAAAGTCATCATAAGCGACGGCGTTATCATTCAGAACGAAACGTACTATTCTATGGACGGCGACAAGCTCGACCTGCCGTATCACGGTGAGTTCTACGACGGAAAGTGCTTCTACACCGAGGGCGGAAAGACGCTTTGCATGGACATGAACGGCAATGTTACCGACTACACCGAAAAGGTAAAGCCCATAACCGACGCGGGTTATGACGTTGCCGCCTTAATCGACGACAAGTATTATGTGGGCACCGATAGACGTTGGTACTCCTTAGACGGCACAAAACTAAAGGTGAACGGAAAGCCTTATAAGGGCAGCGATGGAAAATACATCAACGGAAACCTGGCGAGAACCAAGAGCGTAGACGAATACGGGCGAGTAACAGAATGCGGTGTAATTGACCTTGCTTCCGGCGAAATGCTATACGATTTTAATGATACGAATATGCGCTATGAATGGGGCGCAGATTTTGTATGGATAAGAGAAAATGGCAATTACAAACTATGGTACAATTTTGAAAACAGAACGCAAACTGCATATGCGCTGAGCGAGTTCTATAACGGCGTTGCCCTGACGCTTGACAAGGATTTGAACATCTATCTTGTAAACTACAACTACGATAAGATATCGGACACCCTTGCAACGATTCCCGAAGAAGAAAATAATAGCATGCTCGACGACGCTTACATAGGCGGCGGCAGGTTCACTTTCAAGGCGAACAACGCGGTTTACGTGGTAACCGTTGACGGTTAAGCGGCTGTGTAAATAATGCGCTTTTGAAACGCATAATGCTTAATAATCCATCTTTTCTTCATAGGGCGCTGTAAAATAACTCAACACCCAAGCCCGAGCAACCATACTATGGAAGCTCG
>ERZ1027059.586-NODE-586-length-12468-cov-4.273665_pt1 | contig 12468 bp, 10 predicted proteins | sample MGYA00519425_ERZ1027059 | MGnify/ENA primary metagenome ERZ1027059 (study PRJEB26926, sample SAMN06164566) | human gut metagenome | biome: ENVO:00009003; feature: ENVO:2100002; material: ENVO:00002003 | host: Homo sapiens | place: USA | collected 2012 ... | reverse complement strand
GGCAGCGTCAGATGTGTATAAGAGACAGGATTTCCAGAAACTCAGCCGCCGCAGATTTCTCGCCAAGATTTCCTCGAACGACTTTGACGCGATAATTGTTTCGCAGAGTCAGTTTGAGAAAATGCCTATGTCACTGGAACGGCAGGAGGAATACTTTGACCGGCGCATTGAAGAACTTACCCAAACCATTGAAATGATGAAAGCCGATAAAGGCGAACGTCTTTCAATAAAGCGGTTGGAAAGTATGCGCTTTTCATTACAGACAAAGATTGAAAAGCTCCGCGCCGCGGCAAAAAAAGATGATTTCATTTCATTTGAAGATTTAGGCTGCGACTATCTCATCATAGATGAGGCTCACAACTACAAAAATCTTGCCCTGTTTTCCAAGATGACGAATGTTGCCGGCATAAACACGAACTCCAATTCTCAGCGGGCATTCGACCTTGAGCTGAAAATAAGATATATGCAGGAAATAAACAACGGCGGCGGTGTCTGCCTTATGACAGGTACTCCGATAAGTAACGCTATATCGGAAATGTTCGTCTGGCAATACCTTTTGCAGTACCGCACTCTCCAGCAGCTCGGCATCGAATATTTCGATAACTGGGCGAGTGTTTTCGGCAATATCACACAGACTATGGAGGTTAAGCCCTCCGGAACGGGTTTTCGCATGAGGACAAGATTTGCGAACTTTGTTAATCTGCCGGAACTCTGTAATCTGTTCGGAGAGGTCACAGACATCGTTAAGACCGCCGACCTTGACCTCAAGCTGCCGGGTGTCGCCGGTGGGAAACCGCAGCTCGTTATTTGCGAGCCGTCCCCCGCGCAGGAGGAACAGCGTGACGAAGGCATGGAACGGGCAAGGAAAATCGAAAACAAGGAGGTAAAGCCGGAAGAAGATAATATGTTAGCCATCTGTACCTTTATGACCAAAGTTGCGCTGGACGGACGGATACTCAATCCCGCAGCTGAGGACTATGAGGGCAGCAAGGTAAACAACTGTGTAAGGAACATACTTGATATAGACGAAAACAATCCTAGTACGGCACAGGTTGTCTTTTGCGACACGAACACCCCAAAATATGACGGTACATTTACCGTTTACGAGGACATCAAAGCAAAGCTCGTCGCCAGCGGCAGATACGCCGAGAATGAGATAGCTTTTGTCCACGACGCACACAATGACCGTCAGCGTATTGAATTGTTTGATAGGGTAAATCAAGCACAGGTGCGAGTGATTATCGGATCAACCGGAAAGCTCGGTACGGGTGTAAATATTCAGAAACACCTAATTGCCATGCACCATCTTGACGCACCCTACCGTCCGTCGGACATCGAGCAGCGCAACGGTCGCGGTATTCGTCAAGGAAACGAACTTGATGAGGTACACGTCTTTTACTACGCTACAAAGGGTACTTTTGATACATATCGCTGGCAGCTCCTTGAAAAAAAGCAGGAGATAGCGTCAAAAGTTCTCTCCGGAAAGCCTGTATCCCGTAGCTGCGAGGACATCGATGAAACAGCTCTCACCTTTGCCGAGATGAAAGCCGCGACCACCGACAATCCTCTGATAGCCGAAAAATTGACCGTTGATAATGAGGTCGCTCGTCTTATGCTGCTGCAATCCGATTATCTATCAGAACATAAGCGCTTGGAAACAGACATCACAAAAATGTATCCAACAATGATAGAGAACCTTACCCGACAGCGTGACAATGCTTTGGCAGACATTCAGACTTTTCAGCAGCACCCGTTTGTTGATGACAGCTTTGTTATTGAAATAAACGGAAAAACTTATACTGAAAAAGAAAAAGCGGCTGAAATGATTGAGGCGCAGGTGCAAGCCTATATGGGAACAAGTGAGGCATCCGAACACGAACTCCTGCTTTTCGGTAAGTATCATGGTTTTGAGATTGGCATAAGACGTGCCGACGCTCTTACTATGCACCTTGTCTTGAAAGGAAAGAACAGCTACCGCAATGACTATGCAAACAGCGGTATCGGTGCTATCACAAAGCTGGATAATCTTCTTCAAAAGCTGGAAAACGAGCCGGTACGGCTTGCCGAGTCCATAGCCAAGAATGAAACCCAGCTTAAAAACGCTCAAACCCTATATGAACAGCCGTTTGAACACACAGAAGAACTCGCAAGGCTTATCGAAAAACAATCGGCAATAAATGCCGAGCTTGAATTTGGTAAGGCGGAAGAACAAGTGCTTGACGAAGATGCGGAGGAAAACGGCGCAGAGGAAATGGAGGCATAATTTGGATAAGTATAAAAATGAGGCGCGTCTTATCGGAGTAGACTACGCATCAAATATCTCCGAGATACCCAATACACTTGCTGATGTTGCAGATTATATTGTCGCCAACGGTATATATGGATTTCTTGAAATTTACGCAGACTCTTCCAATGATATTGTGCTTACCACCTCAAGTCTTGAAATTGACTTTTGTCCGGACCGGGAATATCTCAATGCGCTGCTCCCGTGCTTTCTCAAAAGCTGCGTGAAGCAGAACAAGCGTAATTTACGGAGTCATCGGAGTCAGTTGCCGCGGCAGATAATGCGGAGGAACTAGACAACGAGGAAGAAATGGAGGTTTAACAATGTCCATCTGCTACCCATTGTTCAACGAAAAGAGGTGATATAGTGCGCACAAGCACACATTTCATACCAATTCAAACCATAAGCACGTCCGGAATGGAAATCGTCCTCGGCGAACGTTCGTCCGGCTCATCGCAGTTTGCAACGTGGCGGCATTACAACGGCAGGTATGAAATTCAAGGTTACTACACCAGTTCCGACCCGATACGGAACAGAATAGCCGCAGAACGTTCACTGTTTCGCTGCGCCGCAGACAGCAGCGTACCTCCTGCTGCAGCAAAGGTGCTTGAAAAAGCCGCAACGGAACTAACTGTGCTGCTGGACAACTACGATATTCATTCTGCATACCGTAAGCGTGACACAAGTGCCTGCACGGAGTACATAAACAGACTTTCTGAAATAACCAACGGAGTATTTGAGGACACAAAGAATACTCCGTTGTTTTTGTTTTTGGACGAATGCAAACCGGCTCCGCAGACCGAGGAAGAAGATGAACTGGAACTCTGAAAAAAGAGAAATGTACATCTGCGAAATAAGCCAAACGCATTTCCAGACCATTTCTTGAAAGGAAATCACAATGCCGACTACAGATAGGATAACCGTATTACCGCACCCTCATTTTTCTGATAGTTATATACTGAAAGAAAAAATCACCGATGGCACTCTTTTCGTCGGCACAAGTGCCGAACTTATAGGGTTTTGCAAGCAAAAACTTGCTGCCAGCGTGAATGTTGCGGAGCTTGCTGAGATGATCGCAGCCGCCGAGAAAGCGCGTGTAATCATCTGTCATGCTCCGAACCACGAAACAGATTTTGCTGTAAAGCGCACCATAGGTGACAAGACCTATGAGATAAGGCTATCCCAAAGCGAACTCCTTGACGCTTTTATGAAACAGCAGAGAATAGGCGTTATGGAGGATATAAGAAACTATATTGAAGAAAATGAGCTAGACAGTGACGAGTATAATGACGAGATTATTACCGGTATCACAGATATTTATCTGAACAACAGCGTTGATAATACCGCGCCAAGCGAATGGGATATACAAAAGGCAATCAGCGAATATTTTGCTACACACGACCCTGTTTGCAACGAGGAAGAACCGGAACTCTGATTGAGAAATGTCCACCTGCTACCCATTTCTGCGAAAGGAACACTACTATGGATATTTACAAGAACACTCTCAAATATGCCAAAGAGAACGGCGAGATCGAACAGTACCGCGAAAGCATGAATTTGAACGAGGAATGTGGTTTTTTTATTCGCCGTTCAATCAACGAAAACTTTCATAACAACTATCTTGACGTTAAGAAAATCACCGCGGAAGTCACCGAGAAATACGGCTTTGAACGTGCAATGCTTATGCTTGCTCTCCGTATCAACAGCCTCGAATGGGACGGTCGTATCGACAAAGCCAACAAGGAGTGGGCAAGCAAATTTATCGCCGATTATCCCAACGCCGAGGCAATCAGAAAAGTCGCCAACAGTACGCTGGGGGCAGCTCACTCTGTTCTTCTCGACAGCGTAGCGGAGGAGGTGAGGTTTACTTACCACGATAGAAACAAAGAAAAACAGCAGGAAGTCGAAGGATACCGCATAATTCAGACGGTTAAAACCCCGACCGCCGAATTTCTTCTCGGACAGAGCAAGAATATGCCGAGCCACTATGTAACATGGTATAACAGCAATCACAACGGAGGTCTTTCACCGGTGTGGGGACACTACTTTACCACCGGTGACTCAAACAATAATTGCTTTGCTGCATATCACGACCTGTTTTCCCGCGCGTTATCTAATGTGAATGAACATATCAGACAGGAAGAACTCACACCGAAGGCAGGCTCAATTATCCGGACCGTCAACGGCGAAGAAATGCAATTTGAGCTTAACGAAGATGAACGCGACAGCGTGTGGAATATGGTTGAGCAAATGAATGTTGAAGAACACTTCACGGAAAAACTACGCGCAAAGGGATATAACCCGACCCTATCCGGAATGGAAAGCATAATTTCCGAAATGGCAGAAAAATTCCGCAATGATTTCGGATACGGCAATGATGAAGAATTTGAGGCATACATAAGCGAACGCGAGGGCGACATTGACAAACTCACTTTCTGCGGAATGTATGGTGAGAACAATGTTGACACTGCGAACATTTCAGACTATACGGGACGGGTAATGATTATTCGTCCCGAATATTTAGCGCCGGATAAGCGTATCCCTGAAAATCAGCTTTTCCTAGCACAGTTAGGTACAGGCTGCGACCCTAAAAAGGAAGGCAGGCAGATTATCGGCGTATTTTTATATGACCGAGAGGAAGCCGCTATCCACAGCAATGATTTCCTCGGTGCTATGAAAGAGGAACATATTCCCTCATGGGCAAGGGACGCTCTGAACGACATTCTTGAAGAAGAAAACGAAGAAGAACCTGAACACGATTGAGAAAAGTCCGTCAGATGGACATTTCTCGGAAAGGACATCACAATGAAACCTGTAAATGCTTACGACGGAGAGTATGAGGCTTTTGAGATACTCGGACAGGACGCGCTTTTCAGCAACTACCGAATTGACCGCAGCACTGTTCCCGACGGGCTTTATGCCTATGACCTCCGCGATGATAACGATGGGATCGCCAACGAGGTCAGAAACATCATTACCGTCAATCACTTTGGAACGGTTATTACCAGATACCCTATACAGGGAGCAGAGGAAGGTGTTGTTCTCGGCGAAGATGACACCAATTTCGGCGGCTATACAATGACCCTTGATGATTTCCGCGAACATACTCCGGCAACTGAAGATGAGGAACTGGAACCCTCTTGAACCGATCCTCTTTTTCAGAAGATTAAATCAGAACAAGTCCCTCCGCAGCTACGCGCTTTCATCGAGGAAATGGGTAGCGGAGGGACATTTCTCTGAAAGAGAGAACAAGAATACGAAATGCGAGAAATGGGTAGCAGATGGACATTTCTCTGCGATTACCACCGCCCCCGCGCGAGAAATGGGTAGCAAAGGGACATTTCTCCGTGATAACCACCGCCCCCGCGCAGGAAATGGGTAGCAGATGGACATTTCTCCGTGATAACCACCGCTCCTGCGTGAGAAATGGGTAGCAGAGGGACATTTCTCTGAAAGAAAGGAAAGGATATGAACGAACAACTTACGCTAGGCAGCCTGTTTGACGGAAGCGGCAGCTTTCCGTTTGGCGGTATGCTTGTCGGGATAAAGCCTATATGGGCATCGGAGATAGAACCGTTCCCGATACTTGTTACTAGAACGCGAATGCCGGAGGTGCAGCACCTCGGTAACATTTGTAGCATGAACGGTGCGGAAATACCGCCCGTGGATATAATCACATTTGGCTCACCCTGCCAAGATATGTCAATAGCTGGGAAAAGAGCCGGTCTTGACGGTTCGCGCTCTAACTTGTTTTTTGAGGCAATCCGTGTGATAAAGGAAATGAGGTGTGCAACACATGGCAAATATCCGAGATATATCGTCTGGGAAAACGTCGCAGGAGCATTCAGCAGCAACCGAGGAAAGGATTTCCGCTCCGTCCTCACAGCAATCTGCTCCATCAAAGAAACCGATGAGGTATCAATACCTATGCCGAAAAACAACAAGTGGCTCGGCAGCGGAGAAATCGTGGGAGATAATTATTCTGTCGCCTGGCGATTGCTCAACGCGCAATACTGGGGAGTCGCCCAACGTCGTCGTCGAATCTACCTTGTCGCAGATTTTGGAGGAGAAAGTGCCGGCAAAATACTATTTGAGTCCGAAAGCGTGTCTGGGTATAATCAAGCGTTCTATGAAGCGAGGAAAGGGTTTACCCTTTGTTCTGCTGGAAGCTCTGAAAAAACAGGCTGGGTTGACCTAAAGTGTTTTGATAATCATAGTCAGACCTGTCGTTACACCGGACCGCTTGAAACAGCGAACGCAGTATCCGCAACCTATGGTATGGGCGGCAATAACTGTCCGTTCGTAGTGGAAACCCCGAAAACCCTAAAAATACGCTGCGGAGCAGAAGGCGGCGGCAAGGGTGCATTGTTACAGGATAATCTGTCAGCGACTCTGTCCACAAATGTGGATCAGACCTTATTCGCACCGGAACCGTGCAACTTTTATCCATATATGCAGGCTCATGGCGTCTGCCTGCGCTCCGATGGAATATCCAACACTCTCGTGAACGGCGGCAGCCCCGGAAAGCAGAACGCAATTATCGTCCCCTCCTATTGTGCCAGCCGTTCTTATCGCACCGCCGATAAAGAGCTTGCAGGAACGCTTGCAGCGTCCGATTACAAGTCTGCCCCTATCGTTAATAAGGAATGCGAGGGCAGAATTGCCGTAAGGTATCTCACACCAACCGAGTGTGCCCGCTTGCAGGGCTTTCCCGATTGTTGGTGTCGCGAGCTTGAAATTGCAAATCCTACCGAGGCAGATATTGATTATTGGAGCAAGGTTTTCAGCGAGTATGGAAAGATAAAAGGGCTGAAAAAAGAAAAGACGCGCAAACAGATAGCAAAGTGGTTAAGCTCACCGCACCCCGATGCGGCAGAATACATGATTTGGGGGAATGGCTGCGCACTTCCATGTGTTTGCTTTGTTCTTTCCGGTATCAGATACTCCTATGAAAAACGGGTAGCAGAGGGACATTTCTCCGAATGAAAGTGAGGTACACAATGGGAAGATATTCGAGAGATGATTACTTTAAGATAACCAATGCAAGCTGCCTGCTTTTCGCAGAGGCGCTGGGACTGGTTATTGACGAGAGCAAGCGCAGCAATGCAAAAGCAGTACATATCAAGGACAGCGGCGGCCTTTACATTTTCCCCGAAAAAAACAACTGGTATCGCCATTCCGATGGTGCAAAAGGTTTTCCCGCCGACCTTGTGGCGGACACTCTCGGTTGCAGCCGTGATGACGCACTCGATTTTATCGCCAACCGTGTACTCCACGGCGTATATCTTGTACAGCCGGAAACATTCGTGCGGAAGAACTTGAACCGCGCAACAAAATCGAATTCAGAATTTGTTGTCCCGCCGCACGATATAAAGCCATCCAGAGTGTGCGCCTATCTCATACGGACGCGCGGCATTGATAAGAACATTGTCTTTTCGCTGATAAAACAGCAGCTCATTGCGGAGGACAATGCTCACCATAACTGCCTGTTCTTTGGAACGGACGAAAAAGGCGTCATACAGAGCTGCGCTTTTCGCGGAACATCATCTTTTGTGCAGTTTCGCGGTGAGGCGGCAGGCGGCGACAAGACCTGCCCTTTTGCGGTGCGCGGAACAAATGACGTACTTCGCATATTTGAAAGCCCTATCGACGCTCTCTCACACGCAACCTTTCAGACGCTGCTCGGCAAGAACTGGAAAGCGGAACACCGCCTGAGTCTTAACGGCTGCGAGAATTACATGGCAGCTTACAAATACCTCTGTAATCACCCCGAAATAAACCATGTTTATATCGGTCTTGACAATGACAAGGCAGGCAGAGAGGCGGCAGCTCATCTTATCAGCAAGATACAGAATGACTTTCCCAATAGACAGCTCAAGCTGCGAACCATAAGTCCGATAACAAAGGACTGGAACGAGGACTTGCAGCACTACCGCCGTCTGAATGCCCCTCTCCTTGATTTTCTCAAGATGACAGCGGAAGAAATAGACGAGGCGGAGTCAGAAATGGAGCAACAGGCTAATGAAATGCAAATGTGATTATTTTTCAACATTCAACCGCTTTTCAACACCGCGGGGGGAAAGCACCCCAACTCCGTAGGGCAGGAATAGAGGAACTTCGTTCCTCTACCTCACACCGCACCGCCAAAGGCGTTGCAAGGAATTTCACTAGCGTTATGAGAATTTCTTTAGCACTTCTCCTAAATATTTACAGTACAGAAAGGAGGTTATCCTATGAGCAGGCGACTCCAACAGAAACCGATAGCTATGACAGAGGAAATGATAGAGGCTATTGACAAGTACGCGGCGAAACACAACACCAACTTTTCAAACGCTGTACGGCTGCTTATTGACAGCAGCCTTGACACGGACGCGGCAAGAGCCAATGAGAACATGATCCGTCAGTATATTCGTGAGGAGCTTGATATTTGCATAGCTCCATATCTGAAAAAGATAGAGGGCATAATCGAACACCGCGTTATACCGATATGCGCCAGAGCCGGAAGAACGTCGGCAATCTCATTCGCAACGGTAATTGGTATGCTCACCGAAAACTACACCGACGGGCGTTCTCACGAAAACATTCTTGCTACTGCCAAAAAATTTGCGGCGCAATACCTAAAGGAAAAGGTAAAGCCGGAAGAAGAATATCGGCAGGAGGCGCGGGAGGAACTCAACCGAGCCTATAACGCCAGCAATTTCGATGACGAGGTTTGAGAAATGGGTAGCAGATGGACATTTCTTCTGCTATCGGAGAAATGGGTATATTCCGCAATGTCAGACGGTTGAATCTTGCCAGCTTGCAGCAGAAATACTCGGTTATTCTCCCGAATGGTATGAGTCTTTGGAGAATGATGAGAGTGAGGCAGAACCGGAACCTTAACTGATAAATGGGTAGCAGAGGGACATTTCTCCGAATGAAAGCGAGGTGCGTATGGACAGACTTAAAAACCTTGAAAACGAATATGAACGCTGGGAGCATATCTATAAATACGGCAGCTCCGACCCTTTTTACGCTGATGGCGTTAATTTAAACCTCGTCCGCAACCATATTATCTATGAAAAGCAGATGATTGAGGAAGAAACTCCCTTATTCATGTTCGATGAAATTTGTCAGCGTGAACTGCCGCCCATTGTTCCGAGCGACTATATTGCCCGCAAGGACGAGATACGAAAAAATGCTGCGATAGCAATGGGAATAATCGACGCTGATGAAAACTTGATATTTATTCGTCAGCGAGCTGAAAGCCTTTCGGACAAGCAAATGAAACGGCTTTGCGTTCCGGCTGTCATAGGTTACGCAGAGAACCTCCGTTCGGCGATTGAGAATGATGACCTTATCACCATGCGCCGCTACGAACATTATCAGCACTACCTTGACAGCTTTTCCGACCTCGTCCGCCGCCTTAACTCCGAAAGCGAACTCGCTCATACAGACGAACTTGACATTGAGGAAGAAGATGAACTTGAGGACGAGGACGAGCTTTCGATATAGAAATGTACCGGAAACGCCTACGGCTTATTCCACGGTTGGACATTTCTCCGCTTCTTAGGCGATCTGCACAGGGTTATTTGCAAATGTTTGTGAATAATTTTGTGTGTAAACTAATTGACAAAACTGTAAATATATGGTATGATATTATTGACAGGAAAACTATATATCCGACAAGGAGGAACACACTATGACAAAGAAAACAAAAATAATCATTGCGATAACAGCAGCTCTTTCAATCGCAGCCGCGGCGACAATAATGATACTTAACCGCAGGAGTGACGCTGATCTGCTCAACGACAAACTCATGCAGACCTCCGAGTTAATTCACGAAATAACCGAAACCGAAGATACCCCTGCGGTAACGATAAGCAGCCACAGCAGCGAGGGCGAGCCTATCTCGGTTGAGGAAACCGCCGAACCCGCTCCGGCACCCGATAGCACCACCACAACTGAAAGACCCACAGATACGGCAACCACCCCCGCAAGCACCACTAAGCCTGCCGATACAACGAAACCCGCCGTGACCATAGTCACAAGCAAGCCGACAGATAACACTCCCGACGAGCCTGTCCGCACCGACCTCCCGAAAGTAACAGTAGCTCCCGAACACACCAGCACGGCGACCACAACAGACAATACCCAGCGTGACGAGCCTGTTGAGAAACCTACCGACGAGAACGGCTTTCCGAAGAACCCGAACAGCGGCGATACCTACACGGACAGCAACGGAACGACATGGGTTTACAATGGTATATTCCAAAACTGGAGCGAGTCTGGTCCAACAATCGTTGATGAAATACCCGACTTTACATTAAGCGGCGAAAAGTGGACAGACTGATTACTCCCTCTGAATATCTAAGGCGTACAGAAATGTGCGCCTTTGCTTTTGTGAAAGGATAAATGATGAAACAGAAAAGAATTATTGCTGTTCTGTTGTCCCTTGCCGTTATGTTCCTTTTTACGAGCAGCGCATTTGCGGACGTGAATTTTGGTAATGATGACGGCTCTGGGTTTAAGCCCGGCACCGATGATAACGGCTGGGCGATACAAACGGACAGCGGCGGCAATGTGTGGGACGGTTATGGATATGACCTTGAAGGCTTACGCATAACTATCTACGACGCAGAGGACGAAACAAAGGTGTTCAACACGCTGGATATAACAGGCGAGCCAACTATTGCCGCAGTATCGGGAATGTGTTACTTTGCGGACGCAACGGAGCTTATACCCAAAACGACTTGGCTTTCGTCTGCGTATGTTGGAAACACATACAGCGCACTTGACAGTACCTCTATTGCGAAATATCGGCAGACGGTATCATCGAGAGTAAAATCTTCGGGATACCATGCTGAATATGTAGAAAGTTTATCAAGCATTGATATTATATCCGAAAGCAATACCTCAAATTATGAGGCTATCAAGAGCTTTCTCGGCGACAGAGCATTTGTGGAAAACTGCTTGCAGACAATTTTTCCGCGGCTGAAATATGAGGACTTTGCGGACGGAAAGTACAAGATAGCCTTTGAGCCTATTGCGTATTTTCGATATGACGGTCTGAACTGGGCGCTTACCGCAACGGAGTGTGCGCTGCTTAACCACTACGATAAAGTCACATACTCGGCAGCTTGGAACAGCACGAACAACCTCCGCGCATTAGTCGGAACGCTCACGCACTCGGAACTGCCGAGAGCCGCATTTTTGCAGGCAACAGACCTCGGTGTATCTGTTTATTCACCCTCGGATAATGATTATTACAACGGGAACAGCAAGTACAATTCCGATGAATGTATTATAAGGTGTATGGGTATAGGAATTATCGGTGCAGAACAGCCGCCCGAAGAAGATTTGCCCGATGGAGAAGAAATTGCCGAGTACCATACGGACACCTATGTCTATACCTCGTTTACTTTCTATAATAATAAGGACAAGGACTACTACGGCTATAAATTCTCCATCTACGACAGCGACGGTAATCTCCCGCTTATATCCAGCAAAGCGACCTATCTTGGCGACGGAGAATATGGCTCACCCTATACCGATACTTATATGACACCTACAAGCTATGTTTCGGTGTATGAATGGGACGAGGTAAACGACAAATACAAGCTGGTAAAGCGCGTTAAGGACGGAGATACCGTGGGAACAGGCGCACGGGTAAACTACTCTGTCAAAAGCACAGCCGGCAGAACCCTCGCGTCCGGTACTGTCAATGTAAGTTGTCCCTCGCATGAGGAAGCTATGGGCTATTTCAAGTGGCATACTCCCACAACGGCGCAGGACGTTATCATCACAATAACCTCGCCCGACGGCGCTTTCAAAGACAAGGATAAACAGACCGTCAGCAGCATTGTCATAAATGCGAAGATAGCAAAGGTTGAAGAAAAGACGCCGCCCGACCCAAAGGTTACAGACGCACGCCCCTCCTGGTGGAAGAATTACGGTACAAGCTCCATTAAGAAGAACATTTCCTCTTATGCTCCGAAAGAAGATATAACCGAACTTTCATGGACAGAGTGGGTATATGATTGGGGGCAGGATAGCTGGTCAACCTCAACCGGCAGCTATGAATATTACGGCTGCTATTACGAATATCAGACAGCCACCGGACGATGGCGTGAGAAAAAAATACAGAGGGCAGTTTATATTGACGGAGCTTACGAGGTAACATACACCTGTCTCTTATACACATC
>ERZ1027059.581-NODE-581-length-12616-cov-6.758379_pt1 | contig 12616 bp, 18 predicted proteins | sample MGYA00519425_ERZ1027059 | MGnify/ENA primary metagenome ERZ1027059 (study PRJEB26926, sample SAMN06164566) | human gut metagenome | biome: ENVO:00009003; feature: ENVO:2100002; material: ENVO:00002003 | host: Homo sapiens | place: USA | collected 2012 ... | reverse complement strand
CTGCAATCGGTTCATGGTTCGCCGCCAGGTGGAACGACATAAAAACCGCCCTTGCAGCAGTAGCCACATGGTTTTTAACTATGTTCACAAACGCATACACCAATGTAACAAACGTATTCGCTGCAATTGGTTCATGGTTTGGGGCAAGGTGGACGGAGATAAAAACCGCCCTTGCATCCGTTCCGGCATGGTTTAAAACACAGTTTGATAACGCATGGACAAACATAAAAAACGCATTTGCCAATGTAACTTCTTTTTTCTCTGATTTATGGGAGAAAATTAAAGGTTGTTTCGTAAATGTTGGTGTGGCTATCGGTTCAGCGGTTGGGGATGCTTTTAAATCAGCAATCAACAGTTGCTTATCAACAATAGAGGGCGTTGTAAATAAGTTTATCGGAATGATTAACGGAGTAATTGGAATTATCAATGAGATACCGGGCGTTTCGCTTTCAAAAATTGATACGCTTTCACTTCCGAGACTTGCAAAAGGCGGTGTATTAAGAGAGGGTACGGCAATGGTAGCAGAAGCCGGACCGGAACTTTTAAGCATGGTAAACGGAAAGGCAGTTGTAACACCGCTTACGGGTTCAGCGGTAAACACGGCAGCAGACAACCTAAAGGGCAACAATAGAGGTTTCCACCAGGAAATCAATATTACAAGTCCTAAAGCCTTATCCCCTTATGAAGTAGCAAGACAAACGAGAATACAGACCCGTGCAATGGTTATTGCAATGCAGAGGGGGTAAATTATGGCAGATATTACAGTTACTTGTACAAATGATAAAAATGTTTCTATTGCCTTTAGGTGGGATTGGGATAATAACCCATTCCACCTATTAGGGCTTGACGGAATATATGGTTATGATTGCAATGTTACCACATCAGAAAACACCACAACAGACGGCAGCACATACCAGGGAAGCACGGCAAAGGAAAGAAACATTGTAATAACCGCAGAGATTGACGGAGATTACAGAAAGAACCGGGAATTACTGTATAGAGTGTTTCCAAAGGGTAGAACCGGAACGCTTGAATATAGCGAGGACGGGGATATAAAAATAATCACTTACAGAGTGGAAAGCGTGACACCAGGGGCAACAACGGGCGTTGTAAGGGATTATACAATTAGCCTTATTTGCACCGACCCGTATTTTAAGGACCTGTCAGATGTGGAAGTGGTAATGGCAAGTTGGGTATCAGATTGGTACTTTGAAAACGGGTTTGATATTAACGGCGTGGAATTTGGACACCGGGAAGCCGAGTTGGTAAAGGAAATTGAAAATAACAACGGTGCGGACAATATCGGAATAACTGCAATATTCAGAGCGGACGGCATTGTAAAAAATCCGGCTATTTACCATTCAGAGAGCGGGAAATATATAAAAGTCGGTTATGCCGGAAATGATTTTGAATTGCAAAGCGGTCAATATGTGGTTATTTTCACGCACACCGGAAAGAAAAATATATACCTTTTGGACGGTGTGAGCCAGGCAGAAATTGAGGAACACAAGGACCGTTACGGAATGATTGATTGGGAAACGGTTGTTTCTATGTACGGAACAATCATAAATCAGTATTTGGACGAGGACGGGGATTTTATACAGTTGCAGGACGGCACAAACACCATTACATACAATGCAGAAAGCGGCATTAACTATTTATCCGTGTCCGTATATTACCGCATTTCATATTTGGGGGTGTAAGAGCATGGAAATTATTATATATGACCGCAATTTGTACCGCCTGGGGACGATTGAAAACCATACATCCTTACAATGGCATAGAAAATATTACGAGTGCGGCACGTTTGAGTTACACGCCCCGGCAACAGAAAAAAACATAAGACTTTTGCAGCCGGGTAACGTAATAAGACCAAAGGGAAAGGATGAAGCCGCCGTTATCCGTGGGGACCAGACAGAAGAGGAAAGCACACTTGTAAATGAGGTTGTGCGAAACGGCTATTTTCTGCCTATATATTTCAATGACAGATTGACAGGCCCCATGTTTACATTTAACGGAACATGTGAAGATGCTATGCGTTATATGATTAACCGCATGGCAGCAGTACCGTTATTAGAAGTAGCCCCAGGAATAGGGGATGCAACCAAAATAACATTCCAGGCAACCTATAAGAATGTATTAACCTATCTTTCTAAGATTGCCCGGTATTGTGAATTGGGCTTTAGGGTAGTGCCGGATTTTAAGGGTAAGAAAATGACCTTTGAAACATATAAAGGCATAGACAGAACCAAGAAGCAAGGCACAAAGCCCCGTGTAATCTTTTCAGAGAGTTACAACAACCTAAACCGTGCAAAACATACCTATTCAGACGAAACCGCCAAAACAAAGATTGTTGTAGGTGGGGCCGGGGACGGTGCGGACCGTATTTATGTAACGGTAGGCGGCGGAACGGGGTTTGATTTACGGGAAGAGTTTTTGGATGCCAAAGACATAAACAAAGATGATTTTTCGACCAATGCGGAATACCTGGAAGCGTTACGCATCCGGGGGGAGCAGTACAAAGCGGAAAACGCCGTGATTGAGAACATAGAAGCCGAAGTGGAAGCTGAGGTTAATTTTATCTATGGCACGGATTACGATTTAGGGGACATTGTGACAGTAGAAAAGGCGAAGTGGAACAAGGTATTAAATTTACGCATTACGGAACTTTGCGAGGTTTACGAATACGGCGGAATGTATGTTGTTCCTACTTTTGGGGATGCCCTACCCACAACCATAAATTGGGACAATTAGGAAAGGAGAGGAAAAGCAAATGGCAGTAAGAGGATTTTTTTACAATTCCGTAAATAAAGACCGCTTATACAACGGCCAGGATATGAACGAGGACAAAGCCCCGTTCTATAAAGAGGGTGTGGCGTATGGACATTTGCAAGTAACCGCAGACGGGGAAAGTATGGCGGTAAAGGTGGACGGCGGAAGCCGTACCGGGTACGCATACATCAACTTGCACACAATCCATAATACAACCGTCCTAGAATTGCCCGTGAGCGGTTCAAACGGTACATTGCCAAGAATTGACCGTGTAATATTGCGGAATGATGAAACAGAGCGAAAACCAAGCATTTTTATTTTAGAGGGGGCATATTCAAGCAATCCGCAGCCGCCGGAACTTACGAACAATGACACAATCCAGGAAAAATGTTTGGCGGAAATTTACGTGGCCGCCGGAGCGGTGGCAATATCCCAAAGTGATATTACAGACACCAGGGCAGACACGGGATTGTGCGGTTTCATTGCATCACAGTTTGAGGACTTTGATTTTTCACAGTTCACAAAGCAATTTAACGCATGGTTCGCCCTGGAAAAAAAGAGCATGGAACAAGACCATGCAAATTTCATTGAAGAATACGCCGAAATGACACAAGCATTTATGACGGACCAGGAAGCACAATGGAATAAGTGGTTTAAAGAGAAGCAAACGGAACTTTCCGGGGACATTGCCGGGAAACTGCAATTACAGATTGATGATGTAAAAGAAAAGGTTTACAACATTGCCTTTAAGGTTTACATCATTAGCACATTGGAGCAGATTACAAGCCCGGTAACGGTAAAACTTACGAATAAGACCACGGGGACCATGCAGACGGTTACAGTTACAAAAAGCCAAATGGGCTTTTATGTCACGGAAGCCGGAGAATACACCGTGGAAGCGGATTTGGAAAGCGTTATGGTTACACCGAAAGCCCTTAAGGTTACAAACGATAATCTTATGACAACGCAGAATATTACATTGCGTGAGGGTTCAAACCTGGGCTATATCGGAAATTATATTGGTTCATTTATTGCACAATAAAAAGAAAGAGAGGATTAAACAATGGTAGGATTTCCAAAAGTAATTAAGACAAAGGCGGATTTAGTCAACACTTACAAACTTGTAAAGAAAGGCAGATTGAAGAAAGAAGATTGGTTGGCAGCAGTTGAGAAGTTGGAAAATCAGAATTTCATCTTTTGCCCTATCCTGGAGAAAACCGAGGATAGAAAGGGTGTTACCCTTATGTTTGTAAATGAGGTTGCAGAGGGGGACAAGGTAAAAGCCGGGAACGTGACCGCAACCGTTAAGAGCGTGGAGCATATCGAGGTTGAAAAGGCAGCAGAAGCAGACCAGGAAGCAGCAGAAGCGGCAGAGGGAACGGCGGCAGCAGATACCGGAACAACCACAAATAACAATCAGACCAAGCACACAATTTTAACACTTTCAAAGGCTATTGCGGCGGATGCGGCTACAATCGGTATTCCGGCAGAGGTTACATTTTATGACCGCCTGGGAATTACAGAAGAGGAAGTGGAGCAGATGAAAGGAGAGTTAGCATAATGGGAAGATTATTTGTTTATGACGAGAATATGACGGACGAGAGGGCGAAAATTACAGTTGCCAAAATGGCCGCCGTATCGGACATTGTAGCGAGTGAAAAGGCATTTATACAGTATTCCGCAGCCGGACAATTAACCGTGCTTGCCGGGGCAGTTATTGCGGTAGGGGATGCAATTTTTCAGACCGAGGAAACAACGCTTTCCGCCGCCAACCTGGACGGTGCAAGCAGTTTTGCACACGGTAAGGATTATTACATTTACTTGTGTGACAATGGCAAGGACAGTTCCAACGAGGTTTATTTAATCTCTGAAAATTCCACATTCCCGGACGGCGTGGAATGGGACGATACAAACACCCGTAAAATTGGCGGTTTCCACTATGGCTTTGTTAGAAATGTGGATGAATACGGCAGAGAAGTAAATACAAGTGGAAGTGTGCGTGGTAGCGGTTGGGAAAGTAACGTGCGTGAGGACATTGCCCCTAACTCTGTATGGACCGCATTACACCGCCCGAAGTGCGACCCGTCCGGTATGGCATACCTGGGGAATGGTTTGTGGGCTGATATTTACCTTGCATCAGATGATGGGGCGAACGGCTTACAATCTGTATATAATGCAACGCCTATTACGGGTACAGAGGGTTTAAATTGGTATATTGCCAATGAAAAGGCTGCCCGTGTCGGAAAGCGTTTACCGGACCTTGCAGAGTGGTTAATTGCAGCAGAGGGAAGCCCCCAGGGATTAGACGGCAGCAATACAAACGGTTGGACCGCAACAACCAACACTGCAAGAACCGCCGTTGGAAAAATCAAAAATGCAATTTCTGTAAAAAACATTATGGATATTGCCGGGAACGTGTGGGAATGGCTTAACGAGTTGTGTTTAGACCCAACCGCCGCATCCTGGAATTGGTACAATGTTATGTCCGGCTACGGTCAAATTTATATGCCGTCACAAACAGCCATGCACGCCCTCATTGGCGGCGGCCATTGGTACCACGGCGTGCTTTGCGGTAGCCGTGCCGTCAATTGCGGCATTTACCCGTGGAGCGTGGACACGGGCGTTGGTGTGCGGTGCGTGTGTGACAGTCTGTAATCTGCCAGGGTGGGCGAAAGCCCACCCCATAGAAAAATATATAAACCGAGGATAAAAACATGGCAGAGAACAAGAAAAGCAATCAAGCGGATGCGTATATGGAGAGCATGAAAGCGTATCAAAAGACCTATGATTTTCTTTTATACCTTTATCCCATATTGTCACAGTTTCCGAAATTTGAGAAATTCGCATTGCAGAGCCAAATTAAAACGGCGGTTTTTGAAATGCTTAAATCAGTAATCAGATTTAGAAAGACCGGGACAAAGAGCCATATATATAACGCAGATGTAGAGTTGCAGTTTATCAAAACCATCATACGGCTTTCCTACGATTTGAAATATCCGGCAATGAGCAAACACAGATACAAAGTATTGAGCAAGAAAATGACAGAATTAGGATGTATCATTGGCGGAATAATCGAAGCCGTAAAGAATGGAAATTGGAAATAATGTTGGCATTGCCAATTTTATTTTGGGGAAACTGTTAATATGCACCGGGCCAGTTCACGGAACTTTCCGAGCCTTGCACGCCCTCATTGGCGGCGGCAATTGGAACAACGGCGTGCATTGCGGTAGCCGTGCCGTCAATTGCAACAATTACCCGTGGAACGTGAACACGAACATTGGTGTGCGGTGCGTGTGTGACTTTACAATTTTATAGACATAGAAGCCCAAGCGGCCACTAGCAAAGATTTACATTTTAAGTAAGTCAGACGGTTTGCCCGTTCCGGTGCTATACCGGACAAACTAACAAAGCAAACCACCTTTTAGTAAAATAGAATATTTGAAAATTGGTAGGGATTAAATGAAAACAGTAAAGGGACTACATGAGAAAATGGGGACCTTTGAAAATGCCAATACTTCATTCCACCAGGCGGCAAGGTGCAAGCGGTACACGAATGAGGTATTGGCTTTTTCTATGGTTAAGGAAGAGGAACTTTTAAGAGCAACCGAGGAAATACAGAATTTAACATATAGGCAAGGGGAATATAAGATATTTAAGGTGTTTGAGCCAAAAGAACGGCTTATTATGGCGTTGCCGTTCTATGATAGAGTGGTGCAACACATGATTTGTAACGCTATTCAACCCGTATTTGAAAACGGATTTTATTACCATTCTTACGCTTGCCGGAGCGGTAAGGGGATGCACGCCGCAAGTGATACATTGTATCAATGGATGTATGAAACAGAGGTAAAGCAAGGGTTAAGGATGTATGCCTTTAAAGGGGATATATCAAAGTATTTTGCATCTATACCGCATGACAAATTAAAGGATGAAAACCGCCGCTATATAGGGGATAAGAAAGCCCTTATGTTAATGGATGATATTATAGACCACAACGGCATATTGCCGGACGGCGTGGGAATACCCGTTGGAAACCTCACAAGTCAGTTATTTGCGAATGTGTACGGCAATAAGTTAGATAAATTTTGCAAGCACGTTTTACATATTCCGTATTTTGTGCGGTACATGGATGATTTTATTATCCTATCGGATGATTTGGAGCAGTTAAAAGAATGGGTTAAGAGAATAGAAGAATTTTTGGAAAATGAAATGCTTTTGCATATTAACCCTAAAAGCACAATCCTATACGCCGGGAATGGCATAGATTTTTGCGGATATATCCACTATGCAGACCACAAGAAAGTAAGAAAATCATCTATCAGAAAGTTAAAGCAAGATGTAAAGGCGTATGAGTTGGGCGAATTGCCGCCGGAAGAATTTAACCGGAAGTATGAAAGCAAAAAGGGACATTTAGGACACGCCGACACATACCACATTGCAAAGGCGGTTGAATACGAATTGTTGTTCTATGAATGGGAACGCCTGGAAGCAACGGCGTAAAAAGGGTCAGAATAAAAAGCCGTTCCATTATATGATTTACTTGTAAAAAATCCACAGAAAGGAGCGGTGCAAAATGAAAGAGGAAATTGCAGCATTTATTTTAGCGGAAACGGCTAACCCCATTTTCCGCCTTGTGGCCCTTGCAGTTGTATTTGATACAATCATGGGCGTTTTCAGAGCAATAAAGGAAAGAAAGTTTAATTCATGTGTTGGGATTAACGGGGCAATCCGAAAGGTAGGAATGATTGTTTCTATCATCTTCCTTTCCGTTGCGGATAAAATTCTTTCAATCAATCTGATAGGTTTTATCCCGTCCGGTTTATGGTCTGATATTGGTATGCAGACCCCGGCGGTTATCGGAATGGCAGAGTTTTTTTCTTTACTGTTTATTGCGTATGAAATCGTGAGCATCCTTAAAAATATGACCCTTGCCGGACTTCCGGTAAAGAAGTTGTGGGATGCCGTAAAGAAATTTTTAGGTAAGTACACGGAAGAGTTACCGGATGATGATTAAAGAAAGCGAGGAATAAGACATGGCAACAAAAGACCAGGTAAACACCTTTATTGCGAAATTGGCAGCAATCGCAAGAAAAGAATATTTAACCCGTGATAAATGGGTTTTACCGTCCGTATGTATCGCACAGGCCGCATTAGAAACCGGGTGGGGAACGTCCGGGCTTATGACAAAAGCCAATGCGTTTTTTGGCATTAAGGCCGGCAGCAGTTGGAAAGGAAAGGTTTACAGTAGCAAAACAAACGAGTGCTATGACGGTAAGACCTACACGCAGATTACCGCCGCTTTCCGTGCTTATGATAGCCTGGAAGAGAGCGTGGCAGATTATTACAATCTGATTTGCGGAAGTTCCCGTTATGCCGGAGCAGTAAACAACGGAAACGCCGAAAGTGCCATTACCGCAATCAAAAACGGCGGATATGCAACAAGTCCTACATACATCAAGAATGTAATGAACATCATCAATTCTTATAACCTTACACAGTATGACATATGGGACGGAGAGAACCAGGGACCGGCGAACAAGGAAACCCACGGTTATAAGGTGGGGGACAAGGTAAGAGTGATTGACAACATCACATACAACGGGGTGCGTTTTGCAACCTATTATGATGAATATGATGTTATCCAGGTAAACGGGGACCGTGTTGTTATCGGTATCGGTAACACCGTGACGGCAGCAGTAAACGCCGCCAACATTGCAAAGGATGAAGAGATTGCAGAAGCCCCGGCGGATGCAGAAGTACCAACCGACATTCCGACCCAGGAAGAAACAGAGAACGCCCACGGTTTCAAGGTAGGGCAGAAAGTAAAGGTTATCAATGCTTACGATTACTACGGTAATATGTTTAAGTGTTGGTACAGTAAATATGATGTTATCGAGGTTAAGAATGACAGAATTGTTATTGGTATCGGCAACACCGTAACGGCAGCAGTAAACGCCGCCAATTTAGCAGCAGCATAAGCAACGCCGCCTTTAGGAATTTGGCTACCAAAAGAGCAAGGAAATAATGTATATCACGGAATTAAAAGCACACCTTAAAAAGTGTGCTTTTTCTTATATATAAAACTTTTTGAAAATATTGCGTAATATGTATTGACATATTACGCAATATGCAATATAATAAAGACAGTTAAGAGAGGAACACAAAGAAAGAGAGGAAAAGAAAATGTGGGAAGTAGTAAAAACAGTAAAAGGATATGATATAACAAGAATGGTTGGAAGCCGTGGTGCTTACCATGTATCAGTAAGAGAGGGGAAAGGCTTTAGAGAGTTCCACACATTCAAAACCATAAAGGCAGCGGTTGAGTTTATCGAAACTGCATTATAAGCATTGAGCCGGGGCAAAGTCCCCGGCAGAAAGGAAAAACAAAATGAGCAAAAAAGACGAATGGACAATAAGATGTAGTGGACACAATTACATAACATTAGAATGGAATGAAAAATTTGTTTTCTGCCTGGATAATGATATGATGTATGCGGAAGAAATGATTTATAAAATTGAAAAAAGAACGGGCGTAGATTTTAGAAATATAAAAATAAAAGGACAAAAAGAAGATTTTACCGGATTAAGATTTTTTAACGGCGGTTGGAAGCGTGATTTTTGGGGAAATTTTCCAAGCAAAGATGAAATAGAAGCATACATAAAATTAAAAAATGGAAAAAGATAAACAAAACCCCGGCGGTAATGCCGGGGCAGCAACTAAAACGGCCACACCGTGAACGGGTGCGAGTGTCCCAAGCCACTATAAACCGTTGAGGGGTTGCAACAATAGGCGTTGCGGTACTGTCTGACAAGTTTTAACCCACGTTTTAATGTGAAACGGGGAAGCAATGAGGTATACACCGGGCAAGGGTGCATTGCTTATATACACAATCGTTTAGACCAATGCCCGGAAACCCAAAACGCCTATATGATGCAACTATATATTGAAACCCGTTGTTTCTGTGATTTTATCAATGGTAAATACACGCACTTTTAAGCCTGGCACATTCCGCCGGGCTTATTGCACATAAAAATAAATTTATAAATATTGCGTAATATGTATTGACATATTGCGTAATATGATATATAATAAAGACAGTTAAGGGAGATACATAAAACCTAACGAGTACCTGGGCGGCAGAGAAAGGAGAATAACATGGAAGATATGGACAAGAAAGAAATTAAAGAAGTCATTGAGTGGTGTGACGAGAAAGGGCATAGCGAACATGAGATTTTGGATTTAATCAGAAGAATTGTGGATGCGAAGCCAAGAAATGAAGAAAAGCCTAATGAATAGGCTTTAGGGATGCAGAAAGGGCGGTGGACTTGCCAAAGCCGCCCAAACTGTAAAACCTATTATATACCATAAGGCAAGAGAAAGGAAGAGGGCAACGGATGCCAAAAACAAAAAAAGAGTTCGACCAAGTGAAATACCAAAATCAGTTTATAAATGAGAAGTATGACCGCATCAACTTGACCGTACCAAAGGGAGATAAAGCCGTTATTAAAGAAAGGGCAGCAGCCGCCGGGGAAAGCGTGAACGAATATATTAACCAGGCTATTAAACAGAGAATGGAGAATACAAGCAATGCCTAATGAATACGGAATAACGGCAAAGGAAGCCACAGAAGCATTAACCGCCGCCATGCGATTATTACCACCGCCAGGGAAAGAGGATATAGAACTTATAAAAAGAAACCCTACTTTAAATTGGTGGCAAAAGTGGAAATTGATACGCCAATTTAAAGGAAGGTAGCACGGAAGAAAGCGAGGAACACAACATGGGATTATTTAGCAACCTATTTTCAAAAAAGAACACGGCAGCAGCACAACCGCAGCCCGTACAGATGCCGGAAGAAAAAAAGCCAAGATATATTGTAAAAAGTCAACGCTTTATCCTGGATAATGTAAAAGACCACATGGAAGATATTATGGACCTTGTGGAGAAAAACGAGGATTACAAGTTAAAAAAGAAAGACCTCATAGAAGAAAATAGGGAAGATGAAAACATCTATGAATATGAATTGAACGAAAAAGCCACAATAACCCCTATATCTTGTGAGTGGGGGGGGTGGAGCAACTACAAGTATTTGTATGTAATACCCACATTGGAGATATTAAAAAGGGCGGCATAAGCAGAGTAAAGAACCTTTTGAAAAAGGGAAACATAGAAAATATATGGTCCGAGGTTTCCGGCGGCAACTATAAACATTTAAGGTATGATGCCGGAAAAGATGTATATTACTATGATGAATTAGAAAAAGAATTTAGTATTACCATTGAAATAACCTATAAAGAAGAAATCACAGAATAAATAAAGGAACATAGGAAACAGACGGGGACAACAACGGATTATTCCGGGTTGTCCCTATTGCCGTATCAAGGGGGGTTATTTTTATGGGTAGAAAATACAAACAGTTAAGCCAAAATGATAGAATATCAATGGAAACACTACTTAATAAAGGTCATTCCGTACAAGAAGTTGCGGACTATTTACACGTTCACAGAAGCACCATTTACAGAGAAATGAAACGGGGCGAGTATGTACATAGAAATTCAGACTATACGGAAGAGGTGCGTTATAGTAGTGATAAGGGGCAACAGACCCATGATTGGAACGCCCAGGGCAAAGGCAGAAACATTAAAATAGGCAATGATATTAAATTGGCGGAATACATAGAAAATAAGATTGTGGAAAATAAATATAGCCCGGAAGCAGCATTGGCAGCAGTAGCAACAAGCGGAATAGAATTTAGTACCACTATAAGCGTAAGAACCCTATACCGCTATATTGACAACGGCATATTCCTTAAACTTACCAACAAACATTTACCCGTTAAGGGCAAGAAGAAAAAGAAAAATAAGAAAGTCCAGGTGCAGAAGAGAGCAGCGGCCGGGGAGAGCATAGAGAACCGCCCGGATGAAGTGGCAACCCGTGAAACATTCGGACATTGGGAAATGGACACCGTAAAGGGCAAACAAGGCGTTACAAAATCATGTATGCTTGTATTAACAGAGAGAAAGACCCGGGACGAGATTATATTTAAACTAAAAGACCAAAAGGCGGAAAGCGTGGTGGATGCCCTGGATCGTTTAGAAAGAAAATGGGGAGATATGTTTTCTAAAGTGTTTAGAAGCATCACGGTAGATAACGGCGTGGAGTTTTCGGATTGTAAGGGCATGGAGCGTTCGGCGTTGACACCAGGGGAGAAACGCACATATCTATTCTACTGCCACCCATACAGTAGTTATGAGAGAGGGACCAACGAGAACACCAACAAACTAATACGCCGCCATATCCCTAAAGGGGAAGATTTTGACGAAAAGCAAGATAGGGACATTGAATTTATAGAAAATTGGATAAACACATACCCACGGGGTATTTTTGGTTTTAGAACATCAGAAGAATTATTTAAAGAAGAGTTGGAAAAAATCACGGCATAATATTTTTTCAAAAACTTGTCGCAAAACTATTGACAAAATATAGGGAAAAGTCACGAACACATATTCACGTTTACAAAAACGGTGTATGGATATATAATGTAAGGATAAGAAATCTTGAAATGGATAGAGGTATGAAAATGGAACAATACGCAATCAAAGGCGGTAATCCATTAGTTGGTGAAGTGGAAATCGGCGGTGCCAAAAATGCCGCTCTTCCCATTATAGCTGCGGCCCTTATGTCAGAAGAGACAGTGCATATAGATAATTTGCCCGATGTCAGGGATACCAATGTATTATTGGAAGCTATGCAGAGCATCGGCGTTATGATTAAAAGAGAAGACCGTCACAGAGCTGTCTCTTATACACATCTGACGCTGCCGACGATCGCATAAGTGTAGAT
>ERZ1027059.578-NODE-578-length-12700-cov-8.974377_pt1 | contig 12700 bp, 11 predicted proteins | sample MGYA00519425_ERZ1027059 | MGnify/ENA primary metagenome ERZ1027059 (study PRJEB26926, sample SAMN06164566) | human gut metagenome | biome: ENVO:00009003; feature: ENVO:2100002; material: ENVO:00002003 | host: Homo sapiens | place: USA | collected 2012 ... | reverse complement strand
ATTTTATATTTATATGCTCATTGTCTTCTAACAATTTTTAAGTATACTTAATTTTATTCTATTTTTCAACTGTCTGATATTACATATTATAAGTGCCTGGATATTAAATACCTTATGGCTTTATCAGTTCATACAATGCTTCAACCACTTCATCTATCACATTGATATCAACCGATGAGTAATTCATTACATAAGTATTTCTGTAATTCTCTGCATTTTTACCATTTCCATTTTCATCATTTTCAATGTAATAACCCGATAATGGCATCATATTAATACCTTTTGCCCTTGCAAGCCTTACGAATTCCTCTTCACTATATTTACTGTCTATATGCATCAGAAAATGTACACCTGCTTCGTCACCCTCAATTTCAATGTATTTACCTAGTCTGCTGTTACAAAATGCATCGACGATAACTTCTCTCTTATTCTGATAATAAGTTCTCAGGCGGTTAATATGCTTCTCAAAGCTTCCGTTTTTCATAAAATTTGCAAGTGTATACTGCTCAAAATTCGAAACCGTACACGAATAAAAACCAAGTTTTTCATAGAATTTTTCCATTAACTGTGATGGCAGAATCATATAACTTATTCTCACCGTTGATGCCAATGTCTTAGTAAATGTATTAATATATATGACTTTATCTGATACGCCATTTTCATCTGAACAGGCAAAGATTGCTGAAGCTGCCGGTGCATGCGCAGTTATGGCACTTGAAAGAATTCCTGCTGATGCAGCATTAATGATGCAGCTTGGTGCAGAGGGCGTATTCGTTGGTTCAGGAATCTTCAAATCAGGTAATCCCGAAAAACGTGCAAATGCTATCGTAAAAGCTGTTACAAACTACACAGATGCTAAACTTATCGCTAAATTATCTGAAAACTTAGGCGAAGCAATGGTTGGTATCAATGAACAGGAAATCGCATTATTAATGGCTGAAAGAGGTAAATAAATGACAATTGGTATATTAGCAGTTCAGGGAGCATTTATTGAACACGAAAAAATGCTTGAAAAACTTGGTGCAGACTCTATAGAACTCCGTAAATCAGAAGATTTAAACAAAGAGTTTGACGGTATCATTCTTCCCGGTGGCGAAAGCACTGTTCAGGGTAAATTACTAAGAGAGCTTAATATGTATGATAATCTTAAAGCCCAGATTCTATCAGGCAAACCAGTTCTATCAACCTGTGCTGGAATGATTCTCCTTGCCGAAAAGCTTGATGATGATAATACAACTCAGCTTGCATTTGCATTTCACCCTGAATTAAATGACGACCTGCGTATTCATAAGGCATTTATTGATTTAAGTACCGGCTTCTATACCGGAATACTATCCCTCAGACACAATGCCCCATAACCAATTCTTTCATCAGGTATCCGTGTATATCCCGGTAATGGTCTTGCTCCCTTTATAAGATAAGCTTTCACTTTTTCACCATACAGATATAAATCATTTTCACGTACAATTCCCCATTCCATAAGAAGTGCCGCACTTCCTGCCACGAATGGGCACGCCATGGAAGTACCACTTTTCTCTGTAACTCCTCCACCTGTTGCCGCTGAAGTAATATTTACAGCAGGTGCTACTATGTCAGGTTTTATTCTGCCTACCACTCTCGTAAATCCCCGCCCTGAGAAATCTGCATATGACATAAGCAACGAATTATAGCCGCCTACTGATATTGCTGAATTACTTGTTGACGGAATCGTAAGTGTTGTTTCAGGTGATGGAGTCAGGAATCTTGTATCCTCATTTAATGATGCTGAATCGGGAAGCCACATATCAATCCTGCCATTCACTACTCTCTGTGCTGCCACATCTATACTCCATATTCCTGGCGTTATATAATCATTTACTGAAATATCAGGGATAATATCTATAAAAATCTCCTGAAAAGGACTATATGGTGATGGTTCTCCATAATATATCAGAATTTTATTAGAACCCAATCTTCTCTTTATACTTCCAACAACATTGTCAATCTTAATTGAATTAACTCTTCCCGGTGCAGTAATAGTGAATTCAAATACATCTTCATAGTTCTTCCAAATCTGGATATTTATATTACTTTCATATTCACCTATGGTGAATCTCATACTTTTTTCATCATTTATTTTAAATATCTCCTTAGTGTGACCTGCCGCTGCACCCTCATTTCCTGTTCCAATACATATACACATTTTCCATAAATTAGATATATCATCAATAAATGTCTCTATAAGCGAAGTTCCATCATGAGAACCATAGGAATTACCAAAGCTTATGTTAATCGAAACAGGCATATTATACCTTACTGCTGCCTGATAGATATAATTAATTGCCTGCATTAACTCTGTGGTCCTTGGAAAGCCATTATTAATCGAAGTATTTAACTTAACCATAATTATCGGACTTCTTGTTGCTATCCCTATACTGTTATTCTTATTCGATGCGAAATTTCCCGCCATTATTCCTGCCACATGAGTTCCATGCCCCGATACATCCCTTGACCTAAACCTACCACTTCTAAGTGCATCATTAATATCGTCCTTTGTAAATACTGTTCCAAGCGTATACCCCTCTGGTGGATTACCACTTATGTTCTGATCCCAGATTTCTAAGATTCGCGTGCTTCCATCATTGTTTCTGAAAGCATCATTAAATATGTCAATGCCACTGTCAATTAAGGCACATATGACACCCTCACCAAACAACCCTCCACGATTTGAGAATTCTCTGACCTGCACATTATTAATACAGGAAGTTCGTATGCCATTAGCTACTGTAAGATACAGACTCTTCGGCATTTCCACGTATATAATCTCCTTATAGTAATTAAGATTCCTTATAAAATTATCGGGTACTGTAAGGATTGCATAATTACCTGACAAATATATGATACTTACTCCGTTACTTTTAAGGAATTCTATATCACCATTATATCTTACGATTACTTCCCATGTATTTATTATACTGTCGAAACCTACATTCAGAGTCTTACTCTGCTCTCTGTCTCCCTCAGGAGTATCAAGTGCTAAATTAAGCATATCTTCATATTTCTGACTACTCATTTTCTATCCCCAAATTCATAATCCTATAATATATCTATATATTATGTCCAAATCTTCTATACTGTGTCGGTGTCATCTGGAATTTATTCTTAAATGCTCTGTTGAAATACGAGACATTATTAAATCCTGTATCTGTCGCTATATTAATTACTGGTTCATCAGTTGATTCTAACTTCTTCGCAGCCACAGAAAGCCTATATTGATTAATATATTCCATTGGGCTTTGTCCTGTGCAATACTTAAATGAATGCGAGAGATTGTATACACTCTGGTTTGTCAGCTTTGCTAAATCATCTAATGTGATTTTATCTATAAAATGCTCTTCTATATAGGTTATTATTACCTTGGTTTTATCACTCATTTTAATAAGGGACGATTTTTTACCTGAATTTTCATATAATTTGTTTTCAAATAAATATTTAAAGAATTCCAAAAGATAAATCTTTAACTGTATTTCGTAGCAATCTGCCTTATCGTAATAGCATTCCTGAAATTTCCCTACAATTTTCCTGATATTTTCTGTATGCTCTTCACCATTTTTCATATGTATCTGCAAGACAATTTCATTATTAAACAGCGGCATAAAATACTTTGAGGAACATACGTCAACTGTACTGTTATTCACCATATTAAGACTGAATACACTTGAGTTTCCAATAAAACGTTCCGTTCCACTCTGCTCAAATGAATGTATAACTCCCGGCGGAATAATAAGCACTTCTCCCTCATATAAATCATATGGTTTAAAATTCACATAGTAAATACAATGACCTTCCCTTGCATATATAACTTCTATTTCATCATGCCAGTGTGCAGGAAAAAACGTGCCGTTATTCGGAATTAATGTTCCATACACTGCAAATGGCAGCATATAAGTACCATGTCCTTTTTTCTCCTCATATTTCATAAAATCTTCATGATTCATATTTATGTCACCTCATTTTTATATAGTCTTATCTTAATACCTATAATTATATGCTAATTTTATATTTTTAGCAAGATTGTGTTATTTTTTAGCATTATTGTTGTAGATATATTACTATTTTTGACTGTATAATGACAACAGCGATATGAAAAAAATAAATGCAGTCTATATCTGCGGAATGGAGAATTGTTATGGAAACGTCAAATAAAGATATTAAAAATACATCATTATTTAAATTAGGCTGGCCGATTTTTGTACAGTCACTATTATCAATGTGTCTCGGATATATTGACACTTTGATGATAAGTAATTATTCGGATACAGCAGTCGGTGGAATCGGTAATGCCAACCAGATTATCGGCTTTCTTACTCTTGCATTTTCCATTATTGCAAGTGCTACAGGTGTTATAGTTGCCCAATATCTTGGTGCAAAAATCAAAGAAAAGTTAAATCAGATTTATACCGTTTCGATTACATTTAACCTTTTGTTAAGTGGAATAATAAGTGCATTAATATTAATTTTTAACCAGTTTATCTTAGGTTTAATGAAAGTTCCGACTTCAATGCTTCCTGATGCTACAAGTTATATGAAAATAGTCGGTGGTTTTATATTTCTTCAGGCTATCTTTGATACATTTTCACAGATATTCAGAAGTAACGGTCAGACAAAAATCGGCATGATTATTGCAATCGTGATGAACCTTGTAAACATTGCTGGTAACTATATGTTCTTGTACGGACCACTCAAATACTTACACAAAGGTGTAGAAGGAGTTGCTATTTCAACCACTTGCAGCCGATTTGTTGCAGTTATTATTTCAATAATATTCTTCATCGTCAAAATTGATGGACAGATTTCCATTAAATACCTAATTCCATTTCCATATGATGTATTGAAGAAACTGCTTAAAATAGGACTTCCTACTGCCGGAGAAAATATTTCATATAATATAGCACAACTTATAATTTTAAGTTTCGTCAATTCATTATCCGTTGTTGCTGTTAATACTAAGATTTATGCTACAATGTTAAGTAACTTTGCATATCTGTATTCAATATCTGCTGCTATGGCTACTGCTATTGTAGTAGGTCATTCAATCGGAGCAAATGAATATGATTTTGCATATGAAAAAGTTATGTCTACATTAAAAAAATCTATGATTATTTCAATAACCATTGCACTTATAAACTTCCTTATAAGTCCTGTTACTATTGGAATATTTACAGATAATACAAGTGTCGTAAACTTAGGGCACAAGATTATGTTCATATGTATTTTCTTAGAAATCGGAAGAACTGCTAACCTTGTAATTATCAACAGTATGCGTGCTGCCGGTGATGTTAAGTTCCCGACTTATTTAGGAATGGCTTCAATGTGGGGCGTTTCAGTATTACTTGGTTATCTGTTTGGAATCGTATTTGATTTCGGATTAGTTGGTATATGGATTGCAATGGCACTTGATGAAATAGTGCGTGGTGTGGTAGTATATATCAGATGGAAACGTGGTACGTGGAGAGGCAAACGTATTGTAGATAAAGTATAAGAAATCGCTCAGAATGAGAGTAGTATGTAATATGAATGAAGAAGAACAGTTAAAGAAACGTTTTGCTGATTTAGCAGACAAAGCATATTCAAGAGATATTTGTACCTTTACAAATTTCCTTGGCTTATTAGAATTAAATACTTACTATAACATAGAAAAAGAGCTGTCATATGTTGACCGCTCTCTTTTTGGTGGAAATAATTTCTGCGAACGCCAGATAGTAAGATTCGGCAATATAGAAACCGCATTTCCAATTGATTGTATACACATAACACCCGTACTTAAGAAATTCTCTGATGAACTAAGCCATCGCGATTTTCTTGGGGCATTAATTAATCTCGGAATCAAGCGTGAAACTCTTGGCGATATAATAATTATGGATAATGAGGCATTTGTGTTCTGCCTTAATAAAATATCTGAATTTATCGTAGAAAATCTAACAAGAGTAAAACATACAGTTGTTAAATGCAACATTACTGACACCATACCTGAAAATGCATTTAACAGAATTAAAGTCAAAGAATTCAATGTGGCATCGCTTAGATTAGATGCAATAATCGGCGAAGTTTATAATCTGTCAAGAAGCCAGAGCCAGAATCTCATTCGTGAGAAAAGAGTATTTGTAAATGGACGTATTACTGAGAATAACAGCTATAATGTAAAACCTGAAGATAAGATAACGGTTCGTGGAATGGGGAAATTTATCTTTGGAGATACGATTCATACAACGAAAAAGGGACGATTCTTTGTAGATGCCCATATCTTCGTATAATTCACTCTAGCTTCTAACTTTATCTTATCTATTATTTATACAACTTTATCCTCCTGTGTCACCTACTCTAAATCCGAAAGATTTCCAAAGGAATAGCCCATTTCTTCCCATTTAGTAAGTAATTCATCCAGAATGTCTCCATTTGTCCTAGATGTACTATGTAATAAAACTATTGCACCCGGATGAATTCTTCCCAAAAGCTTTTTAAATGCCTCTTCTTTCGTAGGCTGTTTGTCATCATACCAGTCTACATATGCAAGACTCCAGAAAATTGTCTTATATCCTGAATCATTTGCCATACTAAGACTTTCCCTGCTATATTTACCCTGAGGAGGACGATATAGCTTTACTAAATCTTTACCTGTTATTTCTTTATATTTATATTCTACATCTGTGAGTTCTTTAGTGAATTTTTCATTTGAGAGAGTAGACATATCATAATGATGATATGAATGATTTCCAACATTATGTCCTTCATCAGCCATTCTTTTAATCAAGTCAGGATTAGTTTCAAGAAAATTTCCAACTACGAAGAATGTAGCAGGAGCATTATGTTTCTTTAATGCATCTAATATTTTTTCAGTATTTCCATTCTCATATCCCACATCAAACGTGAGATATATTTTTTTATCATCTTCATTTCCAACATAAAAGGCATTATATTGCCTCAATTCTTCAGCCGATGAATTTCCGACCGGTGTACTTCCTTCATTCTGAAAGCTAAGTCCCCAGTTCATGGTATTTAACTTATTTCCATTAAAGCTGACATTTACACATTCATCAATAATTCCCGCTATTCCATTACCAAACAAAAATGCAAGGGCAAATATTGTGATTATCAATAGAATTTTCTTCTTCACTAACACTTCTCCATCTGATTTCAAAATATGCGTATCATATATTCAATTATTGACGTTTACAGGTCATATATTTTGCTCTCACTCCATTAGTCGGACATTTTATATAATTTGTTCGCTTTCATCGTACAAATTATATAAAATATTCGCCTAAAGTTGCAATTCGCATAATATATGACCTGCAAACAAGAAGTTCTGAACCAGATGTTGTCACATAGTTTTGAAATCATATATTTATTAGTAATAATATATTCTTTCCTAATAAATTATATGCCTAATAACAAACTATGCTAATGACAGCATTTACTCCTACTAAGCTAAGGCATATGAGAGTCTGTGTCATAGATAAATACCTTGATACAAGTCTTTGTGATTTATTCTTATCTGAATTCCATATGCTTTCCAATCAATATACACTTCGCATCTGTTCCATGCCCTATATCCATAGTTCTTGCAACCGGAATATCTCTTCCTGCGTATTTCTGTACAAGTTCTTCTACCGATGGTACAAATATATCTGCATCTAATCTTGTAAATGTTCCTAGTAAAATACCATTTATCTTATCAAATGTGCCCATCTGTCTTAGCTGGCACAAATATGTTGCAACCTGCTGTGAGGTTGAATTAAGTCCTTCGAGTAATAATATCTTACCGCTAAAACCGGGCATATATTCTGTTCCTGCTAACTTTAGGAAACATCTTATATTTCCACCTATTACAGTTCCCTCCATATATCCCTCCTGGATAAAATAATACTCTATGTCAGTTAAAGCATTTCCTTCGTCTATAATTGTATTTTTAAAATTATTAATCTGTTGTTCACTATCTTTATAAATTAGATTTCTTATCTGGTATAATCCTGATACGTTCCCTGTCTTAGCATAAATTGCATTTATTACTGTGGTAAGGTCGCTATAACCATAGAAAATCTTAGGATTGTCCCTTATAATATCGTAATCTAAATATTCTAAGACTTCATTTGCAATATCACCACCTGATATATCAAATATAGCCTTAATTTTCTTATCTTTATAGAAATTCATCAATGCATCTGCCTTATCTTTTGCATCTCCACTGAAATATGAATCGGTCTCATAAATATAATCACTTACAACTGGCTCTAATCCAATTTCATTAGTAATTGTACCTATTAAATATTCAATTTTCTCTTCATATTCTTTGGTCTGTCCGTTAGAACAACCGACTATTCCTATTCTGCTTCCTTTTTGCATATGCCATTCCTCGGTATTCATATCATTTATCTTAATATTGTATCCTTTATATTAGCACATTCATATAATAACTGTCTATATAAGGTCATATTTTTTCTTAACGCGCTCAATCTTATCCATCATTGGATTCGTTAACAAGATAGTAAATATTAATGTTGCAACGCCATTTACTAAATCCATCGGAAATCCTGTCACATAATAGCTTATTAAAGTAGCCTTATTAATTCTTGCATGTGACATAACAGCTGCCGCAGGATTCATAATTCCACCGTATATTACAACTGCTGCAAGAAAACCATATACTGCTAACACGATAACATTTGGTCTGTTCTTTCTCTTTCTGAAAATTATTCCAGACAAAAAGCCGATAATTCCAAGAGCAAACATCTGCCATGGTGTCCAGGGGCCTTGTCCAAATATAATATTTGACACTAACATTGTTACCGCTCCGACTAAAAAGCCACTTTCTGCCCCAAGACTTACTCCTGTAATTATTACAATTGCCGTTATCGGCTTAAATTCAGGCAGCATATAGAACGCAAGCCTGCCTGCCACTCCTATCGCACATAATACGGAAATCATTACTATCTCTCTCGCTTCCCTCTTTCTTCCTTCAAATATAATGAAGAACGGGGCTATAGCTTCTAGCAGAACTAATAATGAAATAAACAGATATTTTCTGTCATCGAAATAATAAATTCCACTAAAAATTGTTATGGGAATAGTTATCAGAAACATAATTGCCATAAATATATTCTGTTTCTTGATAGCATTAACTTTGCTTATATTATCCTTAGCTTTTCCTGCTTCATTATCCGAATCATTTTCTTTCTTTTTTATTTCAATTTCTAAATTATTTTTTTTCTTTTCTATTTCATTATCCGAATCATCTTCATTGCATTTTTCACAACAATTCTTATCACTATCTTCATCTTTATCTTTATTTGTTTCTCTGATATTACCTAAATCATTTCCACTATCATCTGTATTATTCTCATTTTTACATGCCTCTATTATATCACTCGCAGTAATTGCTCCCTCAATAATTCCTCTAGACATTCTGTTTGCTGCCGTTGTATAGAAACTATTTCCTTTAAAGAACCTGTATGGAATATTCTCTGCAACGATATTTCCATCAAAGAACAATGCACATCTATGGGTAAATTCAGCACAAAACTCCACATCATGGCTTACCATTATTATGGTTTTTCCACTATCTGACAACTTATGAATTATTTTAGCAAACTCTGTTTTATATTCATTATCTAAACCTTTAGTCGGTTCATCCAGCAGAAGAATATCAGGCATAGTAAGAAGCACCATCGCAAGTGCTACCCTTTGCTGCTCACCACCTGATAAATCATATGGATGTCTGTCTGTAAAATCACTAAGTCTGCACATCTTAATAACTTCGTTGATTTGCTCTTTATCCTTACTAATATCTGACAGATTTTCGGCTATCGTTTTCTTAACAAATAACGTCTGTGGGTTCTGCGGCAGCATTATAATCTTTTTCGCATCATTTAACTTAATCTTTCCCCTGTATGGTTTTCTGATGCCACATATAACAGATAGAAGCGTACTTTTGCCTGTACCATTTCCACCAAGAATGCTATATATTTCACCTTTATGCACATTCAGACTTACATCTTTTAACACATCTTCGCCATTCTTCTCATATTTGAAACATATGTCCTTAAGTTCAATAACTTTTTCATCAAATTTATAATTTTTCTCTTCAATGAATTTTTTTATATTATTTTTACTACTGTAAGCCTCTAACCATTTTCTTCCCTGATTAACATTTAACGGACATTTTCCATATAAAACACTGCTATATACACGAATAGGAACAGGCATAGATAATAACATACTATGCTTCATATCCCTTAATTTCTGACACATAACCTCAGGCACATCATCGATTATAATTTTGCCGCTTTCCATAACTATAACCCTGTCGCTCTGTGGTATAATCTCTTCTAATCTGTGTTCTGTAATGATAATCGTTATTCCTAATTCATGATTTATCTTGAACAGCATATTTATAAATTCTGATGCTGCAATCGGATCTAACTGGCTTGTAGGCTCGTCTAGTATTATTACTTCTGGAAGCATTGTCATAATCGAAGCAAGGCATAATAACTGCTTCTGCCCACCTGACAGTTCAGAAACACTTCTATAAAACCAGTCCTCAATTCCGAAAAATGCAGCCATTTCAGCCACACGCTGCCTTATCACTTCATTATCATATCCAAGACTTTCAAGCCCAAAAGCTAACTCATGCCATACCTTATCAGTTACTATCTGATTATCCGGGTTCTGCGATACAAAACCTATATTTTCAGCCTGACTTCTCTCATCACACTCTATAAGGGCTTTTCCCATAAATAAGATTTCGCCATTTCTCTGTCCTGCCGGTTCAAGTACTGATTTCAAATGTCTTAATAATGTACTCTTTCCACAGCCTGAGGCTCCACATAACGTTACGAATTCGCCCTCTTCTATATTAAGATTAATATTATTAAGGACTTTTATTTTGCTTTCAGGATATTCAAATTCTAATTGATTTATTGAAAATATTTTCATTTCGTCTCTTTATCTCCACAATCTAATGCACATTTAATTCTGTTCTTTTAAATCTATAGCTATCACATATGTCTATCAGCATTGGAATACTACATATTACGACAAATAACGCATAAGCCATCACCGACCATATATTTGCAAGATTTCTTTCAAATACAGGATAGTATCTGTAATACATTTTATCATTTGCCACCAGCCATATAAATGCCATCGTGCATACACTCATAGTTGTTAATACTATACTATCTCTTTTATGAAATTTATAAATTGAAAATGCTGTCCTTCCAGGAAGTCCATATCCTCTTGACTTCATAGAATCTGCTGTCTCAATTGAATTCTCCAGCGACCACGTAATCATAATTGATAAAATCGCGGCCATATTTCTAATTCTTATAAATATATTTCCCTGATTAATATCTCTTCCCATACATCTTCTTGCTTCCCTGACTCTTATAAATTGCTCCTTGAATCTTGGAACATATCTAAGAGACATTGAGATTATCAGACTTAAATGTGGAATTATTCTTCCGAAAATGTATATGAATTTATCAGATGTCATAATAACATTATAGATAGCAAACCATAATATTACACTCATCATAAGTAATGCCATAAATATTCCATATATTATTGATTCAAGTGTAAGCGGATTACCTGTCTTAAAATAGCCTAAAATCGTCATTCCCTCATGGTTAAATAATGGATTAATAACTATTATCATAATTGTCATAGTAACTAAAAGTTTTAATCTGCCAATAACCTGCCTGATTCCTGTCAGATACGTCAGATATACAAGCGACATTATAAGTGAAATACATATAATTACCGGATGCATTGAAAACATAGCTATTGCAATCACAATTACGAAATATGCCAGATTAACGATAGGATGATATCCTGCAAAGTTGTCTATATTTTCCATTAATTCATTCCCCCTCCTATGTCTTTTCCCAAATCACATGTATACTGCCACCTTATTACATCGCCCTTTTTTACTATATATTTAGAACATCCATAATTAGGAAATTCGCCATTTACGCTATACATCCAGCCCGATGATGCGCCACAATCAAACTCATACAAATTATAAATTCCTTCAATGTATGAACTGTTATATAATGGAGTGAAACTTGCCTCCATATGAATCTTATTATCCTTACATACCCTCTTTAAAATATCAAATACACTTTCTCCCTCTTTAAATGTAACTGTTCTCTCCTTTAATATCCATCCATCTTTAGGAACAATATCTTTTTTATCCTTATCTAATATACTCATATTATTAAGTATAGTGGCACAGGATATCGATATGGTGCAGGTGTTTTCATTCTTACCAGAGTTGCTGCCCGTATCACTATTCGTATTACCATTCTGATTATTGCCTGAATTATTAGATGTTGATGTATTAGAATTTCCGTTAGTATTCTGCTCATTACTACCATCTGATATATTTGTACCCGGACTACTTATATCCGTTTTATTACTGTCTGGCTTAGCTTCTGCTGAATTATCTGTATCTTGTGAAGTATTACCATTTAAGTCTGGATTTTGTTCTCCATTCTGATTGTCTGATTTACTATTATCATTATATGCTGAGGTATCCTGAGCTTCACTATTACTATCTGATACATCTGTATTGGTATTATTATCTGTCTGATTAATATTGTCACTACTATTACTACTGTCTCTTATACACATCTCCGAGCCCACGAGACTCCTGAGCATCTCG
>ERZ1027059.556-NODE-556-length-13083-cov-3.620893_pt1 | contig 13083 bp, 9 predicted proteins | sample MGYA00519425_ERZ1027059 | MGnify/ENA primary metagenome ERZ1027059 (study PRJEB26926, sample SAMN06164566) | human gut metagenome | biome: ENVO:00009003; feature: ENVO:2100002; material: ENVO:00002003 | host: Homo sapiens | place: USA | collected 2012 ... | reverse complement strand
TCCCAGGTCAACGAGGCGCTGTTAGAAACCGCTGCTCTGAACGCAAAGAAAAAGGCCGAAGTGTTGTGCCGGAGTTCTGGGGTGAAGTTGGGAGAACTTCTCAGCATCGACTACAACTGGGATGAACTGAATGTCATCTCTCGCACCCGATACGAAATTACGGATGAGATGATGCCACCTATGGCTGCAAGAGAATGTTTTATGCCGGAAATTGAACCGGATGATATTGATGTCCGAGATACCGCAACCTTTGTTTGGGAGATCAGCTGATGAAATACAGCGGTTTTGAAAAGGCGCTTTCGAGCGTCTTTTCTTTTTTTGAATTTATTCGTCTCTTACTACCAAGTTTTCCGAACAGGATGTCCGTTGTAGCGTGAAGAGGGTAAAAGCAAGAAGTTCTCTTGAGGAATACGAAATGAGAGAATAGCAAGCACAGCCGGTGTTGCCACACACGGCGATTTTCGATTAAGGAGACCCTGCCCTTAATCCTGAAAGTGCTTGTTGGGATGTCTCCCAAACCCTCTATCTTTGCGAAGGGACGGAACATCTATGGCGAACAGAACAAGACCAATCATCCTCCGGCTTGCTGTCACGGAGTATGAAAAACGCCTCATTGAAAACAAGATGCAGCAGATCGGTACGGAGAATTTTGGCGCGTATGCAAGGAAGATGCTGATTGACGGCTACATCATCAAGGTGGACTACACACAGCAGAAAAAGCTCGCTGCCGCTGTCAGCCGAGCCGCTTCTAACATCAATCAGATTTGCCGCCGTATCAACTCGACGGGACATTTCTACGAGGATGATGTTGCAGAGCTGAAAGAGAGGCAGAAAGAGATATGGCAATTACTAAAATCAAGCCAATCCGAGGAACTGTGAACAAGGCGATTGCCTATATCACTGACCCGCAGAAAACCGATGACGCGCTGCTGGTATCTTCTTTCGGCTGTGCGGCCAGCGACGCAGCAGCAAAGGAATTTGAGTGGACGCGGAACCTTGCCGCCCAGCGCGGGATGCAGATCCCGAAGGTGATCGCGCGGCATCTGATCCAGTCCTTCGACATCGGTGAGGTCTCACCGGAACAGGCGCATGAGATCGGCAAACAGTTTGCCGATGAATGGCTCAAGGGCAAGTATGAGTATGTGATCGCCACCCACATCGACAAAGGTCATTGCCACAATCACATCATCTTCAATGCTGTCAACTTCGTGGACTTTCACAGCTACCGCAGCAACAAGCGCACCTACCGGGAGCTTCGCCAACTCAGCGACGAGATATGCAAAGAGCATGGACTTTCTGTGATCCCGCCCTCTCAGGGCAAGGGCATGGACTACAAGGAGTACACCGAAGCTAAGCGCGGGACAAGCTGGAAGCAGAAACTCCGGCAGACGATAGACCGCATGGTCATCACGGCAAAGGATTGGGACGAGTTTCTAAAGCTGATGCAGGAGGCCGGTTACGAAATCAAACCCGGCAAGTACATTTCCTTCCGCGCTGAGGGACAGGAGAGGTTCACCCGCGCAAAAACAATCGGAGAAAACTATACCGAAGAACGGCTCAAGGAACGCATCGCCGGACGCAATCCCCGCAAACAGCGGATGCAGACTGAGCGAAAAGGCATCTCCCTCATTATCGACATTCAGAATAGTATCAAGGCACAGGAAAGCAAAGGCTATGAGCATTGGGCGAAGATCCATAACCTCCAAGAAGCCGCCCGTACCATCAGCTATCTCACCGAGAATAGCCTTCTCCGGTATGCTGATCTTGAGGCCAAAGTCGAGGATATTCACAGTTCCTATGATCGTACCGGCACTGAGCTGAAAGCGGTGGAGGCTCGGCTGCGGGAGGTGCAGCCGCTCATAAAGAACATCAGCAATTATCAGCGGCTCAAGCCGGTTTACGAAGCCTACCAGCGGGCAAAAGACAAAGCAGCCTTCCGTTCTACCCACGAAGCGGAGTTGGTGATCTTCGAGGCAGCACGAAGCACACTCCTTGCCATTCAGGGAGAGGAACAGCTGCCCAGCCTCAAGTCACTGCGAACAGAGCAAGAGCAGCTTGCTCAGGAGCAGCAGCGGCTATACGAGGAACGGGCAAATCTCAAAAAACAGGCAAAGCAGATCGATACCATCCGGGCAAATGTCATCAATTACCTCAACTTGTCTCCAGAACAGGAAACGCAAAAAGCCAAAGACGCTCAGCGCGAATAAGAAAAACAGGGGTTTGCCGAGAATATCCTTTCGGCAAGCCTCTGTTTTCTTCTGGTAAAATTATTATGCGTTCGCATGAATTTTCTCGCTTTTCACAGAGAGATATGCTATAATGAAACTGTACTTTTGCAACCATGTAGTATTGAAGAAGAGGTGCAAAACATGGCAGTATCCTACAAGAAGTTATTTAAGATTCTCATTGACCGCGATATGAAGAAAAAAGAGTTTCGAGATTATGTCGGCATCAGTTACTCTACCATGAGCAAGCTGGAAAAAGGCGAAAATACGACGGTTGAAGTGCTGGAGAAAATATGTCTCAAGCTCGGTTGCGGGATCGATGATATTATGGAGATTCTACCTGACAGTCCCGATAATGGGACAGGTCGAGGTGTAGAATAATATTGGGAAGGAACAATCAGCAGGATGGAAAGAAAAGAATATAGCGCGGGCGCGGTGAAGATGTCCTTCTGGTTTATCGAGTTCCGCAAGGTTGTCCAGCTTCTTCACGATGGGAAAAGCATGGATGAAATCAAAGAACTCGCGCATAGCGAGAATATCTTTGCCGCGCCAACCGCGCTGCGCTCCAATCAGATTTATAGCACCGTGGCCGGGAGAATCAGATCGCTGGATCAGAGTTTCATTCCATACTTTTTGACCGGCGACCTTGCGACACAAAAGCTCTATGCGCTGATCGCAGCGATGGCGTATGACACACTCTTCTTTGATTTTGTCTACGAGGTTATCCGTGAAAAGATGATCGTCGGCAGCAACGAGCTGGCAGACAGCGATGTGCGCGTTTTTTTCAAAAACAAGCAGCAGCAAAACGAAAAAGTGGCCGGATGGACGGACGCAACCTTGGTTCGTTTGGGGCGTTGTTACAAGACAATGCTCTACGAAGCCGGGGTCATTGATAAGTCGAAAACGGCCAGAACTATATTGAAACCAATCTTCGACCCGGAGCTATCCCGTTGGTTGGAGCAAAATAACATGGCAATCTACGAGAAAGCACTGACGGGGGTGAAGTAATGGATTTGACAGCAAGACTGGATGCGATGGAAGCAGCCATCAAGAAGCCTTCCTTCCGGCAGAGCAGCGGAAAAGCCAACGAGGTCAACTACTGGATTTTTGATTATCCGCCGGAAAAGGAATTAGAAGTCCGTGAGCGGATTGAGTATATGAAGAACAAAAATCAGAAAGGCACTGACGAATATCAGCTGGTTGTCTTCGACCTCTACGATATTATCATTGACTTTTTGGAACGCAAGAATTTTGTAGACAAGTGCTGTGACTTCGAGATGAAGCGGGGCTTCGGGCGGATCGTAAAAGCGGTCAGCAACTCCATGAAGGTAAGCGAAAGTGACAGCCTGATTGTTCAGTATATTCAGGAAAACACACCGGAAAACGCCATCGTCTTCCTGACCGGAGTGGGCAAAAGCTATCCTCTCCTGCGCTCCCACAATGTGCTGAACAATCTTCATCAGTCCTATCTCCGCGCTCCGGTGGTCATGTTTTTCCCCGGCACATACAACGAGCAAGAACTGATTCTCTTCAACGAGATCAAAGATGATAACTATTATAGAGCCTTCCGGCTTGTAAAGTGATGGAGGTAGCGCAATGCAGATCAAAGAAATGTTTGCCAAGAAGATCGACAGAGAGATTCAAGGCGTTATCATAGTCGGACAGGGTGAGGACTCCAATGTCTCACAGGAGCTTGAAGAATATGTTGTAACCCGCGAGCTGCAAAAGCATTTTGCTGACTTCTACGCTTCCTATAAGAAGGGCATTGTGGGGACTACCCCGAAGATGGGCGTTTGGATTTCCGGTTTCTTTGGAAGCGGTAAATCTCACTTTCTGAAAATCCTCTCCTACCTTCTGGAGAACCGTCAGGTGAGCGGCAAAAAGGCGCTGGACTACTTCATCGACGATAAAAAGATCATCGACCCGATGGTTCTGGCCGATATGAAGCTCGCTGCCGAGACCCCAACCGATGTTATCCTGTTCAACATTGATTCCAAGAGCGAATCTACGGGAAAGCAGAACAAGGATGCCATCGTCAATGTGTTCCTCAAGGTATTCAACCAGATGCAGGGCTTCTGCGGCTCCATCCCTCATGTTGCCGATCTGGAACGCCGTCTGTCTGAGGAAGGCCGCTACGATGAGTTCAAATCCGCTTTTGAGGAAGAATACGGCGAACCGTGGGAAACCTCCCGACAGGACTTCGACTTTATTCAGGACAGCGTGGTAGACGCGCTTGTTTCGATGGATTTCATGAGCGAGGCTGCTGCGCGGAACTGGTGTGAAAAGGCCGTAGAACCGTATACCATCAGCATTGAAGACTTTGCAAGGCGTGTCAAAGCCTACATTGATCGCAAGGGAAACAACCACCATGTTGTCTTCCTCGTGGATGAGATCGGCCAGTACATCGGAGACGATTCCAAGCTCATGCTCAACCTCCAGACCGTGACAGAAGAGCTGGGCAAGGAATGTATGGGCAAGGCGTGGGTCATCGTGACCAGCCAGCAGGACATCGACTCCATCACCAAGGTCAAGGGCAACGACTTCTCCAAAATTCAGGGACGCTTTGACACCCGTCTCTCCCTCTCTTCCGCCAATGTGGATGCGGTGATCAAAAAGAGAATCCTCGAAAAGACGGACGCGGCGGCGCAGTCTCTCCGGCTGCTTTATGAGCAGAAGGCGACCATCATCAAGAACCTAATCATCTTCAACGACACGGCAGAGAAAAAGCTGTATGCCAGCGAAACTGATTTTGCAGAGGTCTATCCCTTTGTGCCGTATCAGTTCAACTTGCTTTCCAGCGTATTGACCTCCATCCGTACCCACGGTGCGTCTGGCAAGCATCTGTCCGGCGGTGAGCGCTCCATGCTGGCGCTCTTCAAGGAGTCCGCCGTCAATCTCATGAACGAAGAGATGGGCGTGATCGTCCCCTTCCATCGCTTCTATGACGCGCTGGAAAACTTCTTGGATCACAGCCATAGCGGTGTCATCATCCGCGCCTACGACAACAGCTACATCAACCCGGAGAAGAAGGACAGGGATGTCTTTGCCATCAATGTCCTGAAAACCCTCTTCATGATTAAGTATGTGCTGGAGATTGAATCGAACATCGACAATATCACCAGCCTGATGATTGAGAACATTGACGATGACCGTATCGAACTGAAAGGTCGCGTGGAGGAAGCGCTGAAGGTCCTGATGCGGCAGATGCTCGTGCAGAAAAACGGCAGCATCTATGTCTTCCTGACCGATGAGGAACAGGAAGTCAACAACGAGATTGAAAAGGAAAATGTGGAGACCCCGGAGATCATCACCAAGGTTTCGGAGATGATTTTCGAGGACATTTTCCCCGGCAAGAAATACACTTATCCCGCCTTCAATGGCCGCTATGCGTTCTTCTTCAATCAGGCTGTGGATGACCGCCCCTATAAGGCCAACCAGAACTACGATGTGGGGCTGCGCATTCTGACCCCTTGGTACGACGGCAGCACCGATGATGCCACCCTTCGCATGATGTCCGGTCAGGGCAAGGAGGTTCTGGTTGTTCTTCCCGGCGACGCGGAGTTCCTGAAAGAAATCCAATCCTACTTGAAGATCGAAGGCTTCCTGCGTAAGAACACCTCTACCCAGCTGGCGAAGTATGAGACCATCAAGGAAGCAAAGCGGGTGGAGATGCGGGAGCGCAACGCCAACGCAAAGCTCTATCTGACCGAGGCACTGAAAGAGGCGACCATCTATGTGAACGGCGATATTGCCCGTGTAAACGGCAAGGAAGTCGCCACCCGGATCAATGAGGCCATTGGTCGTCTGGTGCAGACGGTCTACCACAAGCTGTCCTACATCGACACCCCGATGGGTGAAGCGGAGATCCGCAAGTTGCTCCACACCAGCAACCAGCTCTCCCTCGGTCTGGAGGGCGGCACTGAGAGCAATGCCCACGCGCTGGACGATGTGCAGGGCTTTATCTCTCTCAACACTCGCAATCACATGAAGACCTCCATGAAGAGCGTGAAGGATCGCTTTATGAAAGCTCCCTATGGGTTTGTGGAGGACGATGTATTCTGGCTGGTTGCTCGCCTGTTCAAGCGCGGAGACCTGACCTTCACCGTCAATGGGGCAACCGTTAGCCTGAATAACAAGACCGAGGAAGAGATCATCGGCTTCATCACCAAGAAAGCGTTTGTGGAGAAGCTGCTGATGGAAGAGCGCACCCGCGTACCGGATAAGGATAAAAAGGCTGTCCGGGATGTGATGAAAGAAGTGTTCCAGACCACCACTTCGGCGGAGGACGAGGACACCATCATGAAGAACTTCCAGCGGTATGCGCAGAATACCATCTATGAGCTGGAACGGCTGGAAGTCTACTACAAAGAACACCGCTACCCCGGTAAGAAGGTGCTGGAGACCGGTAAGAACCTGATGCTGGCCGTTGTGCAGATTCAGTCTGCGATGGACTTCTTTACGACGGTTTCCAAGAAGCGAGATGACTTCTACGATTTTGCCGAGGACTATGAACCCATCAAGGCATTCTTCGCCGGAGAGCAGCTGACCATCTTCACCCGCGCTCTGGATATGCTGGCGATCTACGATGACAGCAAGACCTACATCGTGAACGCCGAGCTGGAGGACATTGTGGCGCAGATGCGCTCCATCGTTGGTCAGGAAAAGCCCTATGCCAACATTCCCAAGCTGCCGGAACTGCGGGAGAAGTTCATGTCCTGCTATGTGAAGATTTTGCAGCAGGAATCCGCCCCGGTGCTGGATTCCATCGATCAGGCAAGATCGCGTGTTCTGGAAGTCCTGTCCACCAAGGAATACAACGAACAGAAGCGGAACACCTACTTTACCCTGTTCCGAGAGATTCGAGATGGTGCCGAGCATTGCAACAATGTGTCCTCTCTCCGCAGCTATGCAGACAAGGCGGATGCCCTCAAACTGCGACTGCTCAATGAGATGGATGCGCTGGATAACAAGCTGGCGCAGCAGCGGGCAGCGGAAGAGGCTCGCCGCAAGGCTGAGGAAGCCAAGCAAAACGGCACTCCCTCTGCTGAGGTTGACCCTGCTCCCGTGAAGATCCGCAAGACCAAAAATGTCTCCATCAAGATGATGACCGGGACTTCCTCTTGGCGTCTGGAGAGCAAGGCGGACATCGACAAGTACATCGCCGGTCTGCGCGAGACGCTGGAGGCGCAGCTGGCTGAGGATACCATTGTAAATGTGGAGTTCTAAGGAGAATACCCATGTCAATCTCTCAGATTGAAAGTAAGATTAAATCACTGCAAGCTGAAATAGCTCGGTTAAACAAGCAGAATACCACCGAGGCCGGAAAAGAAGCAAAGGCTCAGGAGGCAATTAGGCGGACTCAAAAGTCCATCACAAAATCTACATCCCTGTCATCCCTCAAGACAAAGCAGCGCACGATGGCTTCTGAGTCGGACAAAGCGAACAAGGCCAGAAAAAAGCAGACAGAGCTTCTTGAGAAGATTGGTAAAAAGAAAGCCGAATTAGCAAAGCAGCAAAGCCTTTTGCAAAAGGAACAGGATAAAGCGTTCAAGGCTCTGACTGACCAACAGAACATGATGATTGCGTCGCAGCAGAAAATTGTTTCGGAGGCAGGTGCTATTCAGATGAGCATAAAAGAGAAGGAATATGACTTCTTTATTTCTCATGCTTGGGAGGACAAGGAAACGGTTGCAAAGCCGTTGGCCGATGCAATGATCGAAAAAGGTGCAAAGGTCTGGCTTGATAAGTACCAAATGACAGTTGGAGACAGTCTGCGTCAGTCCATTGATGACGGACTGGCGCACTCCAGATATGGAATTGTCATTCTTTCAGAGACCTATTTTAAGAAATTCTGGACAGGCAAGGAGCTGAACGGACTTTTTGCCAAACAGGAAGATGGACAAAAAGTTATCTTGCCGGTCTGGCACAATATTTCAAAGGATAAAGTGAAAGAATATAGCCCTATTTTGGCAGATATGCTGGCATTGAAAACTGCGGACTTCACAATAGATGAGCTTGCCGAACAGTTTGTCTCGCTCATCCGATGAAGGAGAATAACCAATATGAATAAGACTGCAATCAAAAACTTTGCGATCTGGGCGCGGAACAAGCTTATTGCGGACATCCAGTACCGCGCCGGATTGATGGGCATTACGGCGGAGGGCATTAAGAATGCCCTGCCGCAGTCTACCCCCAATATGGAGTTCTACGACATCGGCACTGCGGAACCGTACTCCATCACCGGCGAGGCCATCCGCCAGCGTCAAAAGCTGGTGGAAACCATCCGCCGAAAGGAAGCGGACAGTGACTATCCCACCGCCTACAAGTACATTTTGGAAGAGGTGGCCTACACCTGGTTCAACCGCCTCATCGCCATCCGCTTCATGGAGGTCAATGACTATCTCCCGTCCCATATCCGTGTTCTGTCCTCTGAGAGCGGGAAGGTAGAGCCTGATTTGGTCACAACCCCCTTTGATGCCGAGTTGGACTTCACTCATGATGAGCAAGAGACTATTCTGCGGCTGAAAACCGACAATGCGCTGGACGAGCTGTTCCGACTGCTCTTCATCAAGCAGTGCAACGCCCTGAACGAGATCCTTCCCGCCCTCTTTGAGAAGACCAGCGATTATACCGAGCTGCTTTTGAATCTCTCAGTGGTGGATCAGGACGGCGTGGTCTATCACCTCATCCATGACATCGACGAGGATGATTTCAATATCGAAAAGGGCGGTCAGGTGGAGATCATCGGCTGGCTGTACCAGTATTACAACACCGAGCCGAAGAACGCCGCCTTTGCCAAAAACGGCAAGATCACCAAGGACGAGATCCCTGCCGTGACCCAGTTGTTCACCCCGGACTGGATCGTCCGCTATATGGTGCAGAACAGCTTAGGCCGTCTCTTCATCGACAAGCGGAAGAACGAAGGTGTCTTTGCTGATGGGCGTGGTCTGGATGAGATGACTTGGGACGAGGCTGAGGAAAAGCGGATCGCCGCTGAAAAGCACCTTGCCGAGCAGATGGAGTGGAAATACTATCTGCCCGAAGCTGCGCAGACAAAGGAAGTGCGCGAACAGCTCGATAAAATCCACCAGCAGAGTGAGTACAAGGATGTGCGGGACATCAAGGTCATCGACCCCTGCATGGGCAGCGGACACATTTTGGTGTACGCCTTCGATGTGCTGATGCAGCTGTACGAAGATGCCGGGTACAGCCAGCGTGACGCAGCTCAGAGCATTTTGCAGAACAACTTCTACGGTCTGGACATTGACGACCGGGCGGCGCAGCTTGCCTATTTTGCCGTGATGATGAAGGCCCGGCAGTACGACCGGCGCATCTTCTCCCGTGGCATCCGGCCCCATATCTATGCCATTCAGGAGAGCAATACCATCAACCGCGCCCACCTGAAATACCTTGGTGCGGGGATGGATGATCTGGAGGTCAACACCGCCCGTGTGCAGCTGGAGGGGCTTCTGGACACCCTGCGGGATGCCAAGGAGTATGGGTCTATCCTCAAGGTGGAGAATTACAACTGGGAGCTGCTGCGCCGCTTTGTAGCCGTTGCGGATGCCGGAGAGCAGATTTCAATGGACAGCGCGGGTTTGGAAGTGACAGTAGCGCAGCTGTTGACACTCATCGACATTGCAGAGACGATGGAGCGGAAGTATGATGTGGTTGTGACCAACCCGCCGTATCGTGCTGTATCGGATTGCAGCGACAAGCTAAATTCTTTCGTAAAAAAGCATTATCCTAACAGCAAAAATGATCTAAGCACGGTCTTTATGGAGCAAACGCTTTTCCTGTGTAAGAAGCATGGGATAATGTCCATGATTAACATTCCTGTCTGGATGTCAAAATCAAGCTTTGAAAACTTACGCTATGAACTCTTGTCTGCGCATACATTTGTTAATATGCTACACTGTGGGCGGGGCATATTTGGTTCGGATTTTGGAACGACTACTTTTGTGATATGGAACGATTATATCCATTCTTACTGCGCAGTTTTTCATCAGCTATTTGATGAAATGGGAGCTGTTGATTCGGTTGAACAAAAGGAAAAGTGGTTTTTTGAAAGGAAAGGATGCTTTCATGCCCAGCCAAAAATGTTCTTAAATATAGCAAGCTATCCTATTGCATACTCCACAAGTGCAAAATTGCTTGAAATACTCGACAAAGAAAAACCGCTGAGTGATTTTGCATATCCGCGGAAGGGCCTCACAACAGGCGACAATGACCGCTTTATCAGGCTTTGGTTTGAAGTATCCAAATACAAATTTAGCGTATATGCAATGCCTTTCAAATGGGCACCCATGACTAAGGGAGGAGATTTTCGACGCTGGTATGGAAACAACGATTATGTTGTAAATTGGGAAAATGATGGATTCTCTCTGCGAAATTTCAAAGATGAATCAGGAAGATTGCGTTCTGTACTTAGGAATACTCAATTCTATTTCCGTGAGGCAATTTCGTGGAATGATACGACAGCAACTGGGAAAATTGCTTTCCGTTATCAACCTGAGGGTTATATTTCTAATGCCTCTGGTCCGTGCGTTTTTGCGGACCGAAACTTGACCTATCTCTTTGGACTACTAAATTCCATTGTCTCTCAAAAACTATTGGAGATTTTGGCCCCAAACATGAAATTTGAAGTCGGCCAAATGGCACTTGTTCCTGTTATTATGGAAAGCACTGATAACATTGACAATTTAGTAAAGGATACGGTGTCGATAGCAAAATCTGATTGGGACGCCTTTGAAACATCATGGGACTTCCAGCAGCATCCCCTTGTTCGTTTGAAAGACAATATGAGATTTACTGTTACGGATGGTGACTGTAAATCGAAATCTTACTTTTTACAAGGCGCATATCGTGCATGGGAAAATGAGTGTGAAAACCGCTTTGACCAACTCAAAGCCAACGAGGAAGATCTGAACCGCATCTTCATCGACATCTACGGCTTACAAGACGAGCTGACCCCGGAGGTGGAGGACAAGGATGTAACTGTCCGCAAGGCTGACTTGCAACGGGACATCAAGAGCCTTCTATCCTATGCTGTGGGCTGTATGTTTGGCCGTTACTCGCTGGACAGCGAAGGGCTGGTCTATGCCGGTGGAGAATGGGACAGCGCATATAAGCATGACCCAATCGTTCTCGATCCGGAAAAAAATGATGGAAGCACAGCCGTTTTGGCCGGAGATTTTGTAGTCGATAAAGACGGGCAGTATCATTTGTGTACTTTTGTACCGGATAAAGACGGCATCTTGCCCATCACCGACGAAGAGTATCTGGGGGACGATATTGTCACCCGCCTGTGCAGCTGGCTGAGCGTGGTCTACGGCAAGGAAACGCTGGAGGACAATCTGGACTTCATCGCCAAAGCGCTTGACGGCAGAGGCAGTAGCAGCCGGGAGATTATCCGCAATTATTTCCTCAAGGACTTCTTCAAGGATCACTGTCAGGCATACTCTGTAACCGGCTCTGGAAAACGACCTATTTACTGGTTGTTTGACAGCGGCAAGCAGAACGGCTTCAAGGCGCTGATCTACCTCCACCGCTACACGCCGGACACCATCGGCAACCTCCGCGTGGATTACCTCCATAAGATGCAGCGGGTCTATGAGTCGGAGATTAACCGGATGCAGGACATGATCGACCACAGCACCAATGCCCGTGAGGTGGCTACCGCTACCAAGCGGAAGGAAAAGCTCCAGAAGCAGCTCAAGGAGTGCCGGGAGTACGACGAGATGATCGGCCACCTCGCCCTGAGTCGTATCGAGCTGGACTTGGACGATGGCGTGAAGGTCAACTACGAGAAAATCCAGACCGCCAGCGACGGAAAGAAATACCCTGTTCTGGCAAAAATTTAAGTGCTGGGTGCGCTCCCCCACAGATCCAGAAGGAGTAACACAGAATGGCAGAAATGAACATCAAACAAATCATAGACCGGCTCAATGCCGAGTTTACGGGAGACACCCGCAAGCTGGTCTTCTGGTACGATGACAACGGCGAGTTCGTGGAGGATATGCAGAATGTGACGCTGGACAACGCCAAGGTCTACTTCTTGCAGCCGGACAATCAGTTTGCCACCAAGCTCTTTCTGGAGCGGCAGGACACCACGACCAACTATCTTGTCTATGCCCCTTTTCCGAAGCCGGATGTGCGGGACAACCATCTGGAGGACACCATGCTGTACTCCAAGCGGTTCTTCGCAGACCGCGCCTCGCTGCTCTCAGTGGACTTGGGGATCGATGAGAAGTACAAGCCCATCATTGAGAAGCACATCAAGTTCTTTGCCAGCAAGGAGCGGACGCAGCGGTTCTATGATCTGGAGATCGAGAACTTCAACGAGGAAAACATCATCACCGGCCTTCTGTCGGCCATCTGCCGCACCCGGACTTGTTCCTTCGAGGAAGTCATCCGGGTTATGCTGACCGACAGCACACTGGAAGACAACAAATTCCTGCTGGAGACCGAGAAATACGGGCTTCTGGGCGACTTCTGGAAGCTGTGCGAGCAGCACTTCGGCTATGCGGATGTGAAACCCACGCTGGAAAAGCTGGTTGTGACCATGTTCGTCACCTATACGGCCAAGTATGTCCCTTCCGAGCTGCCCAAGCCGTGGAAGGCGTTTTCCTCCTACAAGGCGGGCAACATCATCGCCTTCATGGACAACCTGATGAACAATATCCTGTACCGCAGCCGGTACGATGAGCTGTCTGCCCATGTTGCGGCGGGATTGAATGCACAGGCTGTTTTCTCCGACTATCCGCCGGAGGATTTGGTGAACTGCGATACCTTTGCTGTCATTGACCAGATCCTCATCAAACTGTCTCTTATACACATCTGACGCTGCCGACGATCG
>ERZ1027059.552-NODE-552-length-13169-cov-9.595242_pt1 | contig 13169 bp, 13 predicted proteins | sample MGYA00519425_ERZ1027059 | MGnify/ENA primary metagenome ERZ1027059 (study PRJEB26926, sample SAMN06164566) | human gut metagenome | biome: ENVO:00009003; feature: ENVO:2100002; material: ENVO:00002003 | host: Homo sapiens | place: USA | collected 2012 ... | reverse complement strand
GATCTACACTTATGCGATCGTCGGCAGCGTCAGATGTGTATAAGAGACAGCAATCGAAATGAAAATGTATTTGTAGATAATTTTAGCGATATACTTAAATTATTTAAAAAATATAATATGACATTAAGTGTAGGAACAACGTTTAGACCTGCTTGTATAAATGAGGCATTAGATTTAGTACAGTTAGAAGAAATCAAGGAACAAAAAAAGTATATAGACATTGCAAAAGCTAATGGAGTTAATGTAATGATGGAAGGAATTGGACACATTTCGCTTGAGATGATTCCTGAATATTGTAAAATGATAAATAAATACAATACACCATTAATGCCATTGGGACCAATGCCGACGGATGCAACTATAGGTTTTGATCATGTAACTGCTGCGATTGGGGCGACTGTAACAGCTTTGAACGGAAATGTGGGTGTTATAAATTCTGTTACTAGAGAGGAGCATACAGGAAATGTTCCCACGGATGAATCTATAATAGAAGGCCTAAAAACTGCTAGAGTAGTGGCACACAGTATCAATGTTGCAAGATTTCCTAAATATAGGGAAATTGATAATGCAATTGCTCATAATAGAGCAAATAATAGAAGCTGCGTTATTAAGGGAGGGATTTTTGCAGATGATACAGTTAGTGAAGATGGTGCAGGCTGTAGTAGATGTAGATATGAATGTCCGTTAATAATATTGAGTTAGGAGGAATAAATATGAACTTTACATATAATACACCAACAAAAGTATATTTTGGTAAAATTGATTATAATAATTTGGTTGCAGAGATAAAACAGTACGGTAATAAGGTATTAGTTTTGACGGGTGGCAAAAGTACTCTGAAAATTGCTGAGAACCTTAGTAATAAGTTAAAAGAAAATTTTACAGTTATTTTAAAGGATGGGATAAAATCAAATCCTGAAATTGAATTAATTGAGAGTATAGCGAGTGAAGTACAAAAAGCAGATGTCATTTTAACTGTTGGTGGCGGAAGCGTGCATGATTCTGGGAAAGCACTGGCAATTGCTATGACCCATAATGAAAAGCTTGAAGAGTATACAACAGACGGGAAAATAAGTGTACCAGGAATTACCAATAGAGTTATTCCCGTTATTACTATACCAACTATTTTTGGTACAGGTGCTGAAGTTTCTCCGGCTGCATTATTGAAGATTAGGAATAAGAAAAGAGTTATCTTTAGTACATATATATACCCCAAAGCTACTTTCATAGATTGCTCATTTACCACAAGTTTGTCAAATGATATGTGTATAAAGGCATCATTGGATGCTATGGTTCAAGGAATAGAATCATTGGTATCCACTAAAGCACAGTCTTTTTCGAGAAGATTTTCGTATTCTGCTATAGAACGAGTAGTAGCTGGTCTATTAACTTTGGTAAGTGGAAATGAAAAAGCAGAAGTAATGGAAGAGTTAGCTTTGGCTTCAATTGAAGGATTATATGCTGTAGGTCAAAGTACAGTAGGAGCTGCACATGCAATATCAGATCCAATAAGCGGAAGATACGATATTCATCATGGAGAGGCTGTTGGAATTTTACTGCCATATGTAGTTGAAGCAAATTATCCTTATGCGGAAAAAGAATATGAAACTATAAAACTAATTTTTGAGAAAAAATTGGGTCAAACATTTAGAACATTAAGTGAAGCATTGAATGCTTTTTATGCAGCAATAGGTTTTGATAGATGTGCTTTGCAACATGAGGTAGATAGAACTGCATTTTGCATTGATTTTAAAGAATTAATCTGTGAATCGTATAATGGAGATATGGATGGCAATCCAAGAGAAATGACAGATGACATAATAGGTGATATACTTAATAAAGTATTTGGAGTGAGTTAAAATGAAATTGGACAAGGAAAGGCTAGAACATAGTATTAATATATGTAAACAATGTATACTTTCCAAGAAACAGATGGTTACGATTAGAAATAATAAATACTTGGTTTGGCCTTTGTTCTTTTTAGAAGGTACTCAGCCGAGAGAGGATGGAGTAGATATATGTGCTACGGCATTAGGGATAGTATCGAGTTCAAATTTTATAAATGAGAACGTAAATGATGAAATATCTAATGCAGTATATGGTGGTATTTCTACTTTACTATCTGTTAGGAATGCAGACGGTTCATGGCCATCAAAAATATCTTTGGTAACAAAAGATAATGTTTCAATGGAAGGTGTAATTAGTGATACATATTATGCATTAAGTGCATTGATGGCGGTGGATTTTATTACAAACAATCCGCGAATTACTAATATTGTTGATCCATTAACCAATCAAATGTTAAGTGAGTTAAATGAAAGATTGGAAATAGTAGAGAAAGGAGTTCAATGGCTTTTAGAAAATAGAGTAGGGCAAGGATGGGGATATACTGGAATTAAGTATTTGGAGGACAGAACAGGAAGAAATGTCATACCTGCATATGTGGTTCCGTCGACAAATGCGATTACGATTATATCACAAATACTGAATGTGGAGAAAGGAATTAGTCCACAGTCAACACTAGTCGAAAAGATGGAAGCGGCGATAAGGGAAACCATAAATTGGATTTGTGAAATACAGAATCAAGATGGTGGGTTTGGAATTAAAAGAGGTGAGAAATCTAGAGTTGGAAATACGGCAAAAGTTCTAGTAGCATTATGTACAGTATCTGTTCCGAGTGATATGGAAGTGAAGATAAATAATGTTATTAGTAAGGCTGTAAAATTTGTTTTAAAGAATTACAATCCGAAGAAGGTTAGCTTTGAAAGTGTAAGTGAAGATTTTTCGCAATTTATTGTTGAAACTAATAATGGAGATGTAAATGCTTTTAAACGTCCAATTATTCATGAACTATATTTAGAACCGTTGGTGTTGGAGGCGTTAAGTTTATATTATATGAGAACCCTTAGTGTTACAGCGGTAAATCCATCAAAAAAGAGTGCTTTATTTAAGAGTAAGATATGCAGAACTATGAAGATAGCGTGTGAAGAAATGTTACTAAAGCAAAAAGCAGATGGAGAGATTCAAGGCGCTGTTAGAAGTAGAAGACCTGCGCAATGTGAAGGCTATACTATGTATGCTTGTAGTGACTTAATTTGTGCACTTTCATCGTTGATTAGGAGTAATGAATTATTGAAAAGTGTTATTAAGGCAACATTAAAACAGAGATTATTAATAGGTGTATACATTATTTTGATTTTTCTTGTTTTTGTTCCAGTGGTATTAAGTCAAGAACCGTTGTGGTTAGCTACGCTATTGTTAATATTGAATCCAATTGCGTTAAGTGTTATTAGTGCTTTAGTTGAAAAAGTGCTTTTAGGGGATGGTTAGCTATAGCATCATTGTAGATGGGGTAGGATTTTACCCCATCTATTATTTATGCACATTTCTGCAAAAGGTTTAGGTTTCGCTATTTAGTATAAGAAATAACTTTCACTGCACGTGGAGACGGTTGTACTTTTGTCCCAACTGAAAGCGGATGATTATGTTGAGGTGGAGTTAGAACTGGATGAGCTTGATGTGACGAGTGCAGAGAGTAAGGCGACTTATGAAGAGATTAAGAAGTATGTGTTAGATAATACTGGATTAAAGGTATCGACACTTAACATAGCACAGGTAAAACAGAAATGTGGAATTATTGAAAGAGAGAATTATAATTCCGCAAAGAGTGATGATGTAAAGCAACTTAAATGTCCAAAGGAAAAAGAAGATGCAATTATGGCAGCGCTTAAGTTCTTTAAGATGATATAGAAAATAAAATCAGAAACATGGACATTTTATTATGAGATACACTGGTGGTAATAATAGAGTGTTGTGTTTTGGATGGGCTATTGTAGATGATACAATTCGAGGAAGAGATTACGGAAAACAAATGCCGAGATTGGAGGTATTCATAGATGAAAATTGCTGCGTACCAATTTGATGTATCAGGTGATATTATGGAGAATTTTGAAAAAATAGAAAAAGCAATATCTATGGCAAAAGATAATTCTGTTGAGTTAATTATTTTTCCTGAATGTGCATTAAACGGATATCCACCAAGAGATATTGAGAATTCGCCATGTGTTGATTTTGAACTTGTGAATACCATATGTAATAAACTTCAAATATTGGCTGACGAAAAAGAAATTTCAATTATTTTAGGAATCATATATAAAGATGATGCAATTTATAATAGGGTAATTTTATTTCAACCAAATAAGAAAAAACAATTTTATGATAAACGAGCTTTATGGGGATGGGATAAAGATAATTTTGCTGAGGGAAATAGTGAGGGAGTTTTTGAAATAGGAGATGTTACTATCGGAATACGTATATGCTTTGAAGTGAGATTTCCAGAGTATTTTAGAGAATTATATATAAGAAAGACGGACTTAAATATAGTTTTGTTTTATGATGTGTCAGATGTGAATGATATAGAAAGATATAGCATGATTAAAGGTCATTTGCAGACTCGTGCTGTAGAAAATATAGTTACTACTATTTCTGTAAATTCAATTGGACCATTTCAAACTGCTCCAACTATAGTAATAGGAAAATCTGGTCAAATAATAAAAGAATGTAACAGAAATCAACCAGAGATATTGATATATGATTTTGAAAAGATATTTGATGATTTTGGTGAAATGGGACGAAGAGAAATATCTGATAAATTTGAGCTTGATAATGAACATATTTGCCACTAATTATTGTGACTTTGAATGAAAAAATTTAAAATTAATTAAATATGCTTGACCTTGGGGCAAGGTCTATTGTATGTTTATGGAAAGTTGCAACTTCTAAATAATATAATTAGGAGAAAATAAAAATGGATAAAGATATTTTTTATACAACAGGCGAATTGGCTGATATTGCAGGAATTACTTATAAGAGTATAAGGATTTATGTAGAAAAAGGACTTCTCACCCCGGATAAAATCACAGAATCCGGTTACAAATTATTTTCAAGAAAAAATGTAGAAAAATTACAAAGAATACTTATGTTTAAGTATTTGGATTTTACCCTTGAAGAAATTGGACAGATGTTAGAAGATGAAAATATTCAGGAAGCTCTTGGTAAACAGCTGGAATTAATAGAACTAAAGATAACTCATCTTAACCAGATAAAAAAAGCGGTCGAAGATATGCAGTCATTATCAGATGAGAAAAATTGGGATAAGATGCTTGATATAATGAAATTAACTTCTCAGAGGGAAGAAGTAATTAAGCAATATATAAAGAGTGATAATCTTGAGAAAAGAATCAATATTCACGAATATAGTACATCTGATGTGAATTGGCATGACTATTTGTTCGATAAATGTGATATTAAGGAAGGTATGAATATTCTTGATATTGGTTGTGAAAATGGACTGCTTTGGTATAGAGAAAGAAATCTTTTGCCGGATAATATCAATATACATTTAGTTGATGATTCTAAGGCTATGTTAGATTCGGCAAAGCAAATTCATTTTAGTGAAAAAGATTTTTATACTGATAAAAATATAAAATTTTATTACCATATATGTGATGCCTCAAACATTAATGAATTATCAGAGATTAATTCTAAAAAGTTCCACCGGATAATGGCGAATCATATGCTTTATCATATTGATGATTCAGATAGAAAATTACTGCTTGGTGCTATAAATGCTATGCTAACAGATGATGGAAAATTTATTGCATCAACAATCGGTAAAAACCATATGAAAGAAATATTTGAACTGGCACACGAATATGACAAAAACGTGAAGGCACCGGAGTGGTTTTCAAGAGGTTTTAATTTAGAAAATGGAAAAGAACAACTTGATGAATTTTTCTCTAGTGTTGTAATGTTTTATCATGATAATAATTTATTGATTCCTGACTGGAGAGCAATCTATGATTATTTATGTTCTCTTCCGGGAATTGAAAAAGTTATGAGAAAAAATAAAGAAGCCAGTGTTAAGTTCCTAAAAAATAGAGTGACAGAAAGTAAACCATTTTTTATTAGTAAGAGTACGGGCGTGTTTGTTGCAAAAAAAAATTTGAAGGTTGAGGTGAATGATAATGAATAGAAATGATGTATTAACAGATCCTAAGAAACTCGTCAGAGTAGAATTAAAAAATGCTGGATTTGATATCGATAAAATCAAAATACCAGATAGAGTATATCTTCTTGCTGATGATATTTCTGATGAAATGGTGTCAAGAAATGTAGGAGAATATAGATATCCATTAGGTGGGAAGCTGTATGTGTTTAATAAAAATGAAAACATTGGTTTTATAAAAGGGCATATGTGTTCGCCTGCAATAGCCACACAAGCAGAGGATTTAATAGCCGGAGGCGTTAAAGAATTAATTCATGTTGGATATGCCGGAGGCTTACAACCAGAATTAGCTCCAGGAGAGATTATTCTTACGGACGGCGCTTTTAATGATACTGCAGTAGCAAGGTTGTACGGATATGATTATGAGATAATTCGGTCATCCAAGGATTTAACGAACAAGATTGAAGAAATGATAACAAGTGCAGAAATTCCATACAAGAGAGGACTTCATTGGACAACGGATGCAGGTTATAGAGAGACGTGGGGACAAGTCGTGGATTATCGGAACAAAGGAGCACTTTGCGTTGAAATGGAAGGTGTTGGTTTGTTTACAATAGCTAATTATAGAAAATGTGTGGCAACAGGTATATATGTTGTTTCTGATGTGTATTCAGAGAATGATTGGAAACTCGGATGGGAAGGCAATGATATAAAAAAGGCTGTTGGTGCTGTTATTGATATGATAATTGAGTCTATAAGATAGATTGGAGTGTGGTAAGATAGTCGTGAAGTTTGAAAATGTTTATTTTATTAATGGGACAGCATATGCTGGAAAATCCACAATGGTAAAACTTCTGGCAGAAAAATATGACGGAATCGCCTGCGAAGAAAATTATCAGGATAGACTTTTAGAAAATTTGGATACCAAGGAGTTTCCTAATCTTACTTACACAAGAGATTTACAGGATTGGGGTGAATTTGTCAGAAGAACTCCAGATGAATATGAGGCGTGGGTAAATGGAGTTACGAAAGAATGTACTGTTTTAGAAATTGAAATTTTAAAGGATTTAGTTTCCAGAACAAAGAAAAAAATATTTGTAGATACTAATATTTCGGTTGAAATTTTACATGAAATTTCAGATGAAAAGCATGTTTTGATTATGTTAGCAGATCCGAATATTTCTGTGCAGAGATTTTTTGAAAGACCAGATAAGGAAAAACAGTTTTTATATCAGTTGTTATTGAAAGAAGATAATTCTGAGGATGCTATGATAAATTTCAGAGAATGTCTGAAAAGAATTAATTCACAGGAAAGATACATGATGTTTCAAAAATCTGGTTTTAATGTAATAACAAGAGATGAAAATCGGAGCATAGAAGAAACATTTTGTTTGGTGGAAGAAGTGTTTCATTTGAATTAAAGATTATTTTAATTTAACGATACAAGGAAAAATGCAATCAAGGATTATTTATCAAGGAAATGGGGCTGTCGCACTAAGAATTAGTGCACAGCTTCTTTTTTTGCAATCAGAAACCGCCAGCACTCGAAAGTTACTGGCAGTTGGTGTAAAATATAAGTATGCTACTACCTAATAAATTACAAAAAGATTATACTTTGAATGAGGAAGGATATCAACTAAAACTTCCCCTAAATATTGAAACAATTATTCCGGAAGATGATTCGGTGCGTTTACTAAGTCAGTTTGTGGAGGCTATGGATTTGACTGACTTGTATTCTACTTATGAAAGAATAAATTCAGTATCGCCAAGAACTCTTCTTAAGATTGTTCTTTACTCCTACATGAATGGAGATTATTCCTCACGTTCCATGGAGTTAAACTGTAAAAGAGACATCAATTTCATGTTCCTTCTGGAAGGTGCACCTGCTCCGGACCATGCAACATTCGCACGGTTTAGAAGTATTCATTTTGCACCTTGTTCCAAGCGAATTCTTGCAGAAATGTCCAATACACTTTTTGACCTTGGTGAAGTTTCGGGCGAGACCATATTTATTGACGGTACAAAAATTGAAGCCAGCGCAAATAAGTATACTTTTGTTTGGAAGAAAGCAGTAACAAAGAATCAGGCGAAACTTCTTATAAAGCTTGCAGATTTTGTAGCTGAATGTGAACAACTGTATGACCTAAAGATTGTTTATGGTGATACCGTGAAGATAAAACATGTAAAGAAGCTACGCAAAAAACTTTATGCTCTCAAGCAAAGTGAAAATGTAGTTTTTGTACATGACATTGGTAAAAGAAAAACGCCGCTTCAAAAAAGCATTGAAGCCCTTGAGGAATATCTGTCTAAACTTAAGGAATACAATCAGAAAATTCATATCTGCGGAGAACGAAACAGTTATTCCAAAACAGACCATGATGCTACGTTTATGAGAATGAAGGAAGATGCCATGGGAAACGGTCAGTTAAAACCGGCGTACAATCTCCAGCATGGTGTAGATTCTGAATATATTACATGGCTCACCATCGGACCGCAGCCTACTGATACGACAACCCTTATACCATTTTTGAAAGATGCGGAAAAACATCTGAACTTCAAGTACAAAAATATCACTGCTGATGCCGGATATGAAAGTGAAGAAAATTATCTGTTTCTTGAAGAGAATGGACAGCTTTCATATATAAAACCAGCTAACTATGAAATCTCAAAGACGCGAAAATACAGAAATGATATAGGAAAAATCGAAAACATGGAGTACGATGAAGCATTGGATATTTATACTTGTAGAAATGGTAAAAAGCTTACTGTAGACCATATCAGACATTCTAAAAGCAAAACCGGGTATGTGAGTGAAAAGACAATTTATAGATGTGAAAACTGCGAAAGTTGTCCATATAAAAAGGATTGTATCAAGGGCAATAACTGTAAAACACCTTTGGAAGAAAGAACAAAGACACTTCAGGTAGCCAAAACATTTCTAAAATACAGACAGGAAGATTTGGAACGAATACTTTCAGATGACGGAATTCTTTTCAGAACAAACCGAAGCATTCAGGCAGAAGGTTCCTTTGGAGATTTAAAACAGGATATGCAGTTTAGAAGATACTTAAGCAAAGGAACAACAAATGTTCTTGCAGAAAGTACATTGCTGGCAATGGCAAGGAATATAAATAAACTACATAACAAGATTCAAAAAGGCAAGACAGGAACTCATTTATTTCCGCTGAAAAGTGCCTGATTTTAAACTTTTTCAAATAGATTTTCAAAGCCAATAAAGACGGCTTGTTAAAGTGCGCCATTTTCAGAAAATGACAGAAAAAATCGCAATTTCAACTTAGAAATAATCATAAAAACCGCATAAATGAAGCTGCCGCTTCACTATTTGGGGGCGAAAAGCACCACCAAAATGATAAAATGGGAGCAAAAGCACCACCACATATAATAAACAAAGCCATCTTTGGTTGTGTACATAATTATGCTTGAATTTCTTATACAATCAGTATAACATAATGGTCAGTGGCTGAAATCCATAGAATTTAAGTTGCCGATTATAGAAAAAAAGTTTATACTAAGTTTGGACAATGATACACAGAATGAGACGGTTGTCTTGCTTTCCCTCAAAAAAAATACACCTAAGATTGAGGTTACAATGGAGCCTGATGAAGAGAGTAATTATACACCACAAGAAAAGGCTACTTATTCAAAGATTAAGGAATATGTGAAGGACAAGTATAGTGTGAATGTGCATACTTATTATATGGCATCAACCAGAAGAAAGATTGAGAATAATCCTGCAAAACCGGAGTATATACTGACAGAAATCGGTATTGGTTACCGCATGAGGGAAAGAGACAAATAAAGAGAAGGCAGGGATTTTTATGCAATATACAGATAATTCATATTTATTTGCTGTTATGAGCACAGCAGAGTTTCGGGAAAGAAAAGAGGAATTTGCTTATCAAAAGGAGATGCTGCACAGTCTTGGTTCTATTCGATACTGTAAGGCAGAGCTGTTTAAAGAGTGCATTCTCGGTACAATTCGGCTTCCACAAAAGAATGAACAGAAAAAAGCACAGCTTTCATTTGGATTCTATTTGACAGGCAGGAAAGTGTTTTTTGTCGAAGATGAAGGAAAAATGAAGGCATGGATAGAAAAGCAGACGAAGATGTTTCAGGAAGCTGATACACCGAAACAGTTGCTGTTACGGATTATGGAGCATATGATAGAAGAGGATACATTGTATTTTTCTCATATGGAGTCTGAGCTAGACAAACTGGAAGAGAAAATAAGTGGGGGAGCAGGAGGGAATAATAATTTTTTTACATCACTGACAAAGCATAGGCAAAAACTTTCTGAGTTTAATATTTATTATGAACAGTTGATAGATATTGCAGAATTGTTTAGTACCTGTGATTTTTATCAATCTGAACAGGATACACAAGGTTGGGATAGATTTATGCATCGTGTGGAACAATTGCAAAATCATGTACATCTTCTTCGTGAAAATGTGATCCAGATACGTGAACTGTATCAATCAATGCAGGATGCACGTCAAAATAAAATTATGGCTGTAATTACCATTGTCACAACTATTTTTCTTCCACTTACATTGATTACAGGCTGGTATGGAATGAATTTTGTATACATGCCGGAGCTGCAATGGCGGTATGGATATTTCGCTGTGATAATGATATCACTCATCATTGTAATAGCAGAAATCATATATTTTAAAAATAAAAAATTCTTTTAATCTAAAAAAAGCAGATAACCTTAAGCTAATATGTTTTAAGGTTATCTGCTTTTTTCGCATCATTTTTACACATGGTTACCATTCTCACAGAATTATCACATGGCATAAGGCAATTCCCACACTATTCTGACAAGGAAAAAATTATAATACAGGTAAAGCAAAGGAAAAATGCGAAATGAGTCATACATTGGAAGAAAGATGCAGGCAGTTGATGATACAAAGAAAATTTGAACAATGTCAGAAAGAAATAGAAACAACTATGGCAGAAAATCCTCATTGTGCAATTCCGCATAATTTGATGTGGATTTTATTGGAGAAGGAATCCAATCATGTACTTGCCATGAAGCATTTTCGTGCTGCTTATGCATTAGATCCTACTTATGTTCCTGCACGGTATAACATGGAACAGTATGCGCAGATGTATGTATCCGACAGGAAAATGTTGTCACAGTATGAATTGGCAGATGCCATTGGTATATCAAGGGAATCAATTGTCAGGTATGAGACAGGAAAAAGAGGTATTACAGTTGAAGTTTTGGATATTTATTCGGATTATTTTAATGTGAGTGTGGAATACATAATGTATGGCACAGATGAGAAGAGGACGATAAATAGAGAATTACAGCAGCTTATGATAATGCTTGGAAATGTGCCAGAAGGACAGCAGGAACTTATATATGTGATGATGAAGGGAATGTTGGAAAAAATAGTGTAGTAATAAACTCGGAGAGTTATTGTATCTCTTTCTCTTAAGATATAATAACTCTCTGAGCTTGTTGAGGGTCAAGTATATGTGTAGATATTTTTAAATTCTATCGTAAATTTCATTAATTGTTTCAGCATAAAGATTTCTTGATTTTTTATTTTTATCGGTATTATAGTTTTTCTTATCAAGATAGAGCTCAAAAACATCATTCCAAAGATTATGTTTTTTGATTACTTTTATTTTTTCTTCTAAATCATATGGTGAAGTTTGTTCAGACCAGATATAAGTGTTTTGTGTTTTAATGTATCGGATATATTCTTGGTGATTTCCACCTTTTCTATCAACATAGTTATTTACAATAGCAATGTCACAGCTATATTGAATTTTTGAACGATATAAATCAACTTTTTTTATTGTTAGCACGCGTGTGCCATTTTCTACAAAGTTAAAACCATATGGAATTATGATGCTGTTTAATGCATTTATTATTATATTGCGAATCTCTCCTGGTGAATACTCTTTATTAGGGTCATTTACCTCGATGTTAACATCGAAATCAAAACCTATATTTGTTGTTGAATCAAAGGTTATCATATTTCTTGCGCTACTGCCAATGAATTGAAACTGAAAAGTGAAATTATCACGTACCAAATCTTGGAGTTCAAAGAGTATATTCTGGAATTCTTCTCTGTAGGGTTCAGCTTGCCTTCTTGTTACATAGTCATAGTGATACATATTGTTTTTCTCCTTTCTTGCCCAAGCCTCCCAAATAGCTATTGCTAAATCATTACAGTATAGCATAAATAAAAATAAAATCAATTGTTAATTTTGAGCAATTGAATGAGTGATTTGCTGTCGATATCTACTGACAGCATTTTTTGTGTCCAAACGGACACAAAACCAGACAAACTTGTCAAAAATTGTTCCAATAGCGTTACTGAACCAAACTCCATTTCATACTACAATTAACCTGTGCTTAAGAGAACAGCACAACAGAGAAAAGCGGCGTGCATAAAGTTTTCCTAATATTAATTGAAAAGGAAGGTAAAGCCAAATGACGATGTATGATGGAAAAGAAATGTATGAAGGACTTCTATTTATGGTTAAGATATGATGAAACTCCGAAGGAGATTGAGACAAATAATTTTCTCCTTTCTCAGCTCATCAAGGTGTTAAGATATGATGAAACTCCGAAGGAGATTGAGACCAAAAATGAAATCCCCTTTCACAACACTTAGGCACAGTTAAGATATGATGAAACTCCGAAGGAGCTTAAACTAATATCGTAGTAGCTAAGTATTTTATATTTAAATATTAGGTGATTTGCTTGAAACAACCCAAAATACAAATAAAAAATTATATTTTAATTATGAGATTTATAAATGATAGGAAATGGTATTATAATTTTAATGAAGAAAATGTTTGGTTAAAATCATTCAAATATTTAACAGTAATAAGATTGGAACGTAATATATGGAAGATATTGATTATTTTAAAATAGATGAGAAAATATCAGAAAATGAAGTGCTTGTTCTGGTTATTTATGATATTGCTAATGATAAAAAACGTAATAAATTGGCGAGATGTCTTAACAAATATGGATTTAGAGTTCAAAAATCGGCATTTGAAGGAACTATAAAGAGAAATCTTTATGGAAAATTATTAGATGAACTGAAGCAATTTGCAGAAGATAATGATCTGTCTCTTATACACATCTCCGAGCCCACGAGACTCCTGAGCATCT
>ERZ1027059.551-NODE-551-length-13185-cov-8.332902_pt1 | contig 13185 bp, 12 predicted proteins | sample MGYA00519425_ERZ1027059 | MGnify/ENA primary metagenome ERZ1027059 (study PRJEB26926, sample SAMN06164566) | human gut metagenome | biome: ENVO:00009003; feature: ENVO:2100002; material: ENVO:00002003 | host: Homo sapiens | place: USA | collected 2012 ... | reverse complement strand
GATGTGTATAAGAGACAGGAATATAAGAGAAAATCTCGGAAATATTGTTGCATTACTTGCAGCAATGTTGGTAGTAGTAACTTTGATATTAACGCTATTGTTGTATTTGAACGATAAGGAAAAGTATAAAGATGCAATAGCAGAATATGGTGAAAAGAATGGAAAGAATATGGTATATCAGTATGTATACAGAATTATTATTGCTAATATACTTTGTATTATAATTGCTATAATGGTAGGTATTGTTCAAGCCGAAGCTATTATTATAAAACTTATAATTTCATTAGTTGGTTCATGCTCTTTCTGTTATTTGATGATGGGTTCAATATATATGCTTTACTTTTCAATTGATATTGTTTCAGGAATAAACAAAGAAAAAGGAAAAAAAGTTAAATAAATACAACAACAGTGGTTAGAAGGCATCTGGATAACTTTTGATTAATAATAAGATAATTGATATGTTAGATTGTTTCATTAAAAATAGGATATTTTAAATAAAACAGGTATGTAATATTAGTGATATTAGATACCTGTTTTTTGTTGTGTCCATACAGACACAGCCATGTTCCAATAGCGTCACTGAAACAAACCCCATTTCATACTACAATTAACCTGTGCTTAAGAGAACAGCACAACAGAGAAAAGCAGCGTGCACAAAGCTTTCCTAATATTTATTGAAAAGGAAGGTAAAGCCAAATGACAATGTATGATGGAAAAGAAATGTATGAAGGACTTCTGTTTATGATGTCATTTAAGAGTGAAGAAAATTTGATTCCGGATGTAACACTGGATATGCTTGCAGCTCGTAAAGCAGGAATAATTATCAAGAACGTATTAGTAGATGACAATTATTCAAAGTTGGTAGACAGAGAAGAGATGACTGGTCTGCTTGGGTTCTTGAATAAGGTTGATGCAGAGGTTCTTGTTGTGGAAGATATTCACGACATCACAGATGATGCAAATGACCTGAAGAAGATGATGGACCGCATAAACGGTATGGATGTTATTATCTTTGAACTTAGAAGTATGTCAGCCAGATTCAATAATTATAATCATGAGTGCTGATGATAATGCAGATCCATTTTATATAGTTTTTTCCTTTGGAGTTGTGGTATTCGACAGGTCTGGAAACAGATTTGTTGAATGTCCGGCGGAAGATGAAGCGGTGGAATGGATAAATGAATGGAGGTCAGGCAATGAAGTATGATGGATATGAAATAGGAGCACATATAAGACAATTAAGAAAAAATAAGAAGATGACAGTAGCTGAACTTAGTGACAAAACTGGATTAAGTAATTCAAGTATTAATCAAATTGAACAGGGAGGAAGAAACCTGAGCATTAATAGTTTATACTTGCTTATGGCAGCATTTCAGTGTGATGCAAATACAATATTTAATATAGAAGAAAAGGGTTTACCATGTGAGAATTCCATTGATAAGAAAATCGAGGAATTACCGGGAGTTCAGGCAACTTATTTGAAAAAATCTTTTATTTTTATGATAGAACAGGCAAAGCAGGCGGTATAGGAGAGGATAGAGATGAGTAAAAAGAAAAGAAGAGAGCCGAAGATTGAATGTATTGCATACATATCTGTTGAAGGTGACTTAAATAAGATTGACAGACTTGAGGCAAAGCAGGAGAGATATATCAGAGAATATGCCAATGCACATAACATTGATATTGTCGGTGTCGAATACAGACATGGATTTGGACAGATGGATGTTAACAGACAGATAAATGAAATTGCTGGCCTTATACGAGCAAAACGAGTTCAGGGAATTATCATTTCAAACATTAATAAAATTATCCCAGGAGATAATCTTGTTGATGCATATGCAAAGGTTGGCATTATCAAGGCAGCAGGAGGAATATTCATTTCTGTAGAAAATGGAAATTTAGATTTAGGAATCAGTATAGAAGGTGAATAGTTTATGGTAAATAAAAAAGAGTATAAAACATATAAAAGAGGACAAATACTTTATGTCGATTTGGGGCATAAGCCGGAAGGAGTACAGGGTGGATTGAGACCATGTGTTGTTGTGAGTGATGATGCAAGCAATCACAAATATGCACCACAGATAACAGTGTGTGCATTGACTACAAATCTAAAGAAAAACCTGGTGCATGTTATTGTTAAGCCTGATGATATTAAAGGCTACTCATTATTAAAGGAATCTGATTTTTTACCGGAGGACATTACTACGGTATCTAAGAATAAAGTATGTGCAACAATGGGTTACATTCCTAGAAATGCCGAGATAATGAATCAGATAAACTATGTGCTTGCTAAGCAATTAGGTTTGTTAAGTGTTGTTGGTGCAAAAGGTAAGGAGGAAAATGATGGCAGATGAAAAAATATTATTGAATGTAGAAGAGACGGCTGCTTACCTTGGGATTGGTAAGACTAAGTGCAGGGAATTTTTAAGAGAGCATGAACATGACTTTGTTATCCGTATTGGAAATAGGATATATGCAAATAAAAACCTGCTGGAGCAGTGGGTTGATAAACAATCAAAGCAATAAGAAAAAAATAAAAAAAGTTTGAAAAGAACACTTGTTCGATAAAGCGAAGTTTGCTATAATAAGGGTAACAGGTAAATATCGACTCGTGTTCTTTTGATTTTATAGAGGTGAAAACAATGGGTAGAAAGAAAAAGTTGCCGCCTAATATAAGGCAAAAGAGTAATGGTTCATACGAAGCGAGAAAGAGAATTAATGGAGTTGAAATTAATCTTTGTAATAATGATTTGGATGAGCTAATCAAAGAATTCGAGTTGGCGAAGAAGAAACTAGGCTATTCCGATGAGAATGTAAAATCAAATCAGAATGGATATATGTCATTGAATGAGTGGTTTGAGAAGTGGTTTACTACATACCGTGTTCCTTATATTAAGGAAACAAGTGTAGCACCAATGAAGAACCGATATTACAGGACCTTTGGACAGAAGCTTGGTCAGATGTCAATTAACAGCATAACAAATTATGATATTCAGAATGCTATAGCTGAAATGAAAAAGGAGGGAAAGGTTAATTCAGCTACAAAAGAAGCCTTTGCAAGAGTAAGGGATTGTCTTGAAAGTGCTAAGAATAATAAGATGATAGATACAAATCCTTGTTTTGATATTATTGTTCCAAGGGAACGTAAAAAACCAAACAGGAGATTCTTGACAGTAGAAGAGCAGAATAATTTTCTTGAAACTGCAAAATTCGATAGGGAATTCTATTATCCAATGTTTATGATTATGTTTCAGACAGGGTTAAGAATAGGAGAAGTTGGTGGTCTAAAATGGTCAGATGTAGATTTTATCAATAAAAAGATTTATGTCAGAAGAAGTTTAAGCTGTCATTACCTTAATGGTGTAAAGACAATGAAGTTATCATCGACCAAAACGATTAACTCTGTGAGAGAAATACCATTCTTAGGAAATGTTGAAGAAATGTTTAATAGACAAAAGGCAGCACAGGACAAACTTAGAGCTAATCTTGGTTCCAGGTATAGGAGTGAATATGATGATATGACGAATCTTGTATTTACTACTAGCATGGGAAGTCCAATGACCAGATACACAGCTGAGAAAGAAATTAATAAGGTTGTAAAGGCTTACAACGAAATGGAAAATTTTAATGCAGTTAAGGAGAATAGGGTTCCTAAGTTAATGGAGCATGTTCATCCTCATGCGATTAGGAGGACTTTTTGTACTCGCTGCTTTGAATCAAATATGAATCCTAAAGTGGTTCAGAAGTTGATGGGGCATGCTACTTATTCCACCACTATTGATATATATACTGATGTTATGAAGGATAAAATGGATGAAGAAGTATTAAAATTTGATATTGGTTTTGAAGACGAAGAATAGACGAGCGAATTATTTTAGGTATAAATTACCGTAGCTTATCATATAAAAGCAAAATCTGCCGTTCCCAACGCGTAAAATCGAGAAAAAAGTTGGGAAAGAAAAAAACAAAATAAAACTGTTTTTTCCCAAATTGAAACGCAGAGTTATCGAGGACGAAGGCTGGGAACCCGCATAAATAAAGGGATTCTGGGTGAGAAGTTGCAAAACAGATGGGAAACTAATCGGATAGTTTAATTTAGAATATTTAAAGCCGCCAAATATATGGGAAACTGTGTATTTGGTGGCTTTTTTGTTTACTAAGAAATTTCATTGAAATTGTCCTGGTAAGTAAAAAACGCTCCGAGAGGATCGCACTGCGGCGGAGAATGTAGCGATTGACATTTTTTATTCTGGTGTAGATACTTAAGTTTAATTATGAGTTGTATATTAGCAATTTTTATAGTACAAGCAGATATTGTATGGTATTATATTTAACAGAACCAATGAAATGGAGGATACAAAGATGAAATATGATGTAATTATTGTTGGTGCAGGTCCGGGTGGAATTTTTTCGGCATATGAATTAATGAAAAAGAAACCAGAGCTTAAAGTCGCAGTGTTTGAAAAAGGTTATTCATTAGAGAAGCGTAAATGTCCAATTGACGGAGATAAAGTTAAGTCGTGTATTAAGTGTAAATCTTGTGCCATTATGAGTGGTTTTGGTGGAGCAGGCGCATTTTCAGATGGAAAATATAATATTACAAATGATTTTGGTGGAACATTATACGAATATATTGGTAAAGAAAAGGCAATTGCTTTAATGAAATATGTTGATGAAATCAACTGTGCTTATGGTGGTGCTAAAACACGTATGTATTCTACAACAGATACAAAGTTTAAGAAGATTTGTATGCAGAATAAATTACAGTTATTAGATGCATCTGTAAGACATCTTGGAACTGACATTAATTATATTGTGTTAGAGAATCTTTTGACAGATTTAAAAGAAAAGGTTGATTTCTACTTTAATACACCTGTTAATAGCATTGAGAAATTAGAGGCTGGATATAAGGTTATCTATGAAAATGGAGAAGCAGAATGTAGTGAATGTATAATTTCTGTTGGCAGAAGTGGAAGCAAATGGATGGAATCAGTCTGTTCAGACTTAGACATTCCTACAAAATCTAATCGTGTAGATATAGGTGTTCGTGTAGAATTACCGGCAGTAATTTTCTCACATCTTACAGATGAATTATATGAAAGTAAAATTGTCTATCGTACACAGAAATTTGAGGATAAAGTACGTACTTTCTGTATGAATCCATACGGGATCGTAGTAAATGAGAATACAAATGGCATTATTACCGTAAATGGACATAGCTTTGAAGATCCGGCAAAGAGAACGGAGAATACAAACTTTGCACTGCTTGTTGCAAAACATTTTTCAGAGCCATTCAAAGATAGCAATGGATATGGCGAGAGTATAGCAAAATTATCTAATATGCTTGGTGGAGGAGTTATTGTCCAGAGATTTGGAGACCTTGTAAGAGGCAGAAGAAGTAATGAAAACCGTATTAAAGAGAGTACGGTTCGTCCTACACTTGCAGCCACACCGGGAGATTTAAGCCTTGTACTTCCAAAACGTATCTTAGATGGTATTATAGAAATGATTTATGCACTGGATAAAGTAGCACCTGGCACAGCAAATGATGATACACTTTTGTATGGTGTTGAAGTCAAATTTTATAATATGGAAGTTGAACTTAATAATAATTTAGAAACTAAACACAAAGGACTTTATGTAATTGGAGATGGCAGTGGAATAACGCATTCGCTGTCACATGCGTCAGCAAGCGGAATTTATGTTGCTGATTATATCACAGAGTGCGTCTGAAATTACAAAAAAAATACCCAAAATTTTTAAAAAAAACATCTAAAATTTTTAAAAAACATCCAAAATTTTTAAAAAAAATTGACAGAAAATATTTTCCTTATTATAATGGCAAAAAAAATAGTGTATATATTTTTGGAGTGATGCAATGGCAGAAAAAGATTTGAAAAGGTTAGGAAGAGCAGAGCTGATAGATATAATTATAGAACTTCAGAAGGAAAACACTGTCCTTACGAATGAGAATAAGAAATTAACCCAAATGCTCAATGAGAAAAATATTATTTTAAATAATGCAGGTTCAATTGCGGAGGCAAGTCTGAAACTGAATAAAGTATTTGAAACAGCCCAGGCTGCTGCTGATCAATATGTAGAATCAGTTAAGAGTATGGCGAGGGAAGAGATAAGAGAATACATGAAACGAAAAATAGACGGGTGATGACTATGGAGGAAAGCCGTAAGAATAAAAATTCAATACCTATTCCCACACCAGAGGAAGTGAATGCTGAAAAAGAACGCATAGAACATAGAAAGAAGCAATTTAGAATAATATTTAATATAATTTATATTTTAATAGTTATTGCAGCTATTGCCTCTCTTGTAGCTACGTTGGTGCTGCCTGTACTTCAGGTTTCGGGAAAAAGTATGGAGCCTAGCTTAGATGATGACGATATAGTTGTATTGTATAAAACAAATAAATTCAAAACAGGCGATATATGTGGTTTCTATTGGCAAAATAAGTTGTTATTGAAAAGAGTTATTGCAGGCCCTTTAGATGTTGTGGAAATTGACGATGAGGGTAATGTAAAAGTAAATGGAAAAGTAATTGATGAACCATATGTTAATGAGAAGGCATTAGGAGAAAGCAACATTACATATCCATTTCAGGTACCGGAAGATAAATACTTCGTACTCGGTGATAACAGATCAGTTTCAATAGACAGTAGAAATACTATAATTGGCTGCGTTGATAAAGATCAGATTGCCGGTAAGGTAATGATTCGAATTTGGCCTTTAAGAAAATTAGGAAAGGTTAATTAATATTAGTGGTGATAATATGAGAAATATAATTAATGAACAAATCAGTAAAAAGAAAGCTATTAATAAGAATAAACATAGAATTGCAATGTTTATATCAATGCTTGCGATTCTTATAGTAATTGGTGTTTCATGGAGGTTGAAAATTATCGGTATATCGATGACTGATGATGCCTCAGTAGAGGAACAGACACCAAGTGCTGCAAAAGCAGAATATTTAAGTGCAGTGAATCGTGTTCCACAGGCAGGAGATTCCATATGGTTAGATGTGTCGGGGACGACATGGTTTACGGATAATGAATGTTATGCAAGAATGTATTATTATAATACTTCGGGTAATCAGGTATATATGGACTGTATAAATGCAGGCAGTAATGGACTATGGGAATTTGTTCTTCCTTCAGATTTTAATAATGGAAGAGAGATTAAATTTGTAAGAAAAAATTTAGCAGGTGAGTATAATTCTACTGCTGACATATCATTAGTGTCAGGAAGTAATTATGTTGTATATGCCCAGGATGGAGGAGCCTTTACAACAGGTAAATGGTATTTTGGTTATGCAGATACTACTATTTACATAGATACTGCATCATTTGGAAATATTACAGATGCTAAGATTACTGTAAATGGCACAGAATATGATATTACAAAGTTAACACCTAATAAAGATGCTTTGGTATTCAGAATATTAGAAAGCTATAAGATTCTTAAAAATACACAATTGACACTTACTTATGATGGCAAAAGCATAAGCTTCAATCTGAATAATTTAAGTGGTAATCTTGTTAAACTTAGTGGTGGCAGTGTTGATGCAACTGCCGGTGATTATGTAGCCGGAAGCAGATATATTTATTTTGATGCAACTTATTCACAACTCAAATATTTCTCTACAGATTCAGCATATTGTTACCAGAATGTAATTCCTACATATGGTGTAGATAATAACTCTAGAAAAAATGTAATATGTAAAGCTACAAATTCATTGGGTACAATTACGGTTACAATGAAAGTGGTTGATGGATATGATTCATATGATGGACAACTTATTTATGTAACGAATGATAAGATAGATGCATCATATACTAAATTCCAATTTATGAGTGTGGGAACAAGCGATTGGAATAATAGTGCGAATACTATTATAAGCAGTCCGGATGATGTGACTCAGAACTGCTTCATAGCTGATACAAGTGATACAGTATTATATGATAATAGTTTGAGAGGTGGATATTGGGGAACATTTAATGAAGATACTAATACTTCACAGACAAAAGATGCAGAAAAGGATAGAAATGCTGAGATAGTTAACATAGGTACCGGAACAAAAAATACAGATGGTGGTATCTTATGGGTTAATTCATCAATGTATGACTATTATACAGATTATGAATTAAATGGAAACAACAGAGATACATATTCTAGTGGCGCATTAGCTAATACAGATGCTAACAACAATCGAAGATATATGCCTTTTAGAGAGTTCAATCAGACGTTAAGTAGTGCATATTCGAATGCAAGTGTAAAATATCCAATATACACAGGACATTTCCAGCCAAGCATCCTTGATTTTGGAACTCCTTACTTTGCAGGACTTAATGATACATTGAATTTATATGGTTCAGATAAAGTTAGTAATTTACCTAATCATAATTTCCTTTCTCTGAATAACTCTATTGAGAATAAAAATGGAGATTATAGAAGTGTTTCTTCAGGATATTATGATTATGCAACACTTGGAATTGTTAAAAGTAATCTGATTAACGGATATCCAATGTTAGAGGGTACAACTAACGATATTATTGATCCACATTTTGATGAAAAATTTCTTAGTGGAAATAACTCTAAAAATGCAGTTGTTGGTAAGTATTATGAAAAAGTAGATTTTCCATTTACAAGAAAGCAGATATTTGATGAGCCTGTTAACTATTGGTGGTTTGATAGTGCTTCAACTTCGTTAGAGCTTAAGAAGAATAGTGAAGTTGAGGGAAGATATCTGTTAGACGGAACAGTAGGAATGGTTAATAATAACAGTTTAAACCTCGATTCAACAGGAAAACCATTAGAGAGCGGGTGTGAGACTAATTCAAATAGAAATAAATATGGTTTCTTCCCATTGAATAATGGCGTTGCAGATAATAACAGCTCATATTACAATTACGGTTTTGGTAATAAAATTACAATTAATTTTAAACTTAACAGCGATGGTACCGTACAGGGAACAGATGGAAACTTTTATTCATCTAAATTCAGATTCTCAGGTGATGATGATGTGTGGGTATTTATCGATGGAAAATTAGTATTAGATTGCGGTGGAGATCATGGATATGTTGCAGGTCTTATAGACTTTGGAACTAATAGTGCATATGTGACAAAAGCTAAAGCAGCAGCTTCAAATAATTTAACATATGATTCATCTTCCGCAAGCCAATATACAATAAATTATATTGCATCAGGTAATAATGCAAACAGAATTATAACAGATAATTATTATTACAGTACATCGAATGTCATAAGTGGTGAACATCCAACAAATTATGATACAGGTAAGACTCATGAAATGGTTATCTATTTTATGGAAAGAGGTCAGTGGGAATCGAACTTATCACTTGCATTCAGTATGAATGTAGTTGATACTCTTGAGGTATCAAAACAGGTTGATTCAACTGATGTAAATACAATATTTAAAGATTATTTCAATAGTAAAATATCATTTGATTATAATATTAAGAATTTGGCAACACATTATGGTGCATATGTTTCAACAGAAAATAGCTTATCAGATGTAACATTTGCAAAGAATTTTACAGGAAATATCACATTTGGAAGTAATATTAGTCAGGGAGTCGGAGAATATCAGACTACAGGAAAGATAAGCTCGTATGATTCACATAGCAATGTAATTAAGTGGACAGCAAGTGGAACGGCATCTGATAATCCAACAAGAAATCGAAGACTCATATCCGTAGGTTCTGATACTGGTGGAAACATAGATATTACGGGAAGAAATTACCTTACATTTGGTGTGGCAACAGAAGGCGGAAAGACAGGACAACTAAAGGATTCGATTTACATAGTTGTTGAAGATGCAAGTGGAAATAAAGCATATGGAAACTTAACAGATGATGTGTGTAGTGGTTCAATATCAGCAGTAGCTACATGGTATAATTTATCAGTGAACCTTACTAAATTAACTGGTTATAATTTGCTTGATACAACTAAGATAAAAACTATTAGTGTTGAAAATGATATTCAGACATATACGTTCTTTGACAATTTTGTATTTAAGAGTTTTTCATTACTTGATGCAGGAAGCCAGAAAGGAATTAAAGATTATGGCTCTGCAAAAAGTGGCAACCTCGAAAATGCTACAGGTGCTGAATATTCTATAGAAGATATTGTAAAGACTTCGAGTAGCTCATCAGGTATGGGAACTGTAGATGAAAACGGAACATTTAATCTGACAACAGGAAAAAAAGCTATATTTAATGAACAGTTTAGAAAGGGAAGTTACATACAGATTAATGAAATCCTTAATGACGCACAGAAAGCATTATATGATACAAATGTAACCGTAGTTAATAATAATACAGATATTACTGAAGGTTATACTTATAGTACACCTTCGAGTTTTGTATTACCATCAAATGGAGGCAACATAACTAAAAGTGTTATTTCTGATGGATTAAATACATTGTTAGGAATTGACGATGGAAGAATCGAAAAGATTCTAAATACGCTTGGTACTGAAACCGGTGCAAATGAAAGTCAATATTCAAAAAATGGTATAGAAGCAAAACCTAGTGATGCCAATACAATAGTGTTCAGGTCATATGATTCACCTGATAGTGATAATAGTGATATTTCAATCAGTTTAAATTACACCAATAAAGTACGAACAGGCAGTTTGAGTATAGAGAAAGCGGAACTTGCTTCTGCACCACTAAATGTTGGAGGAAAATATACATTTACAATTAAATTCAGTAATATTGGTGGAATTGGATTGACAACGGAATCAGGAAAGGCAGAAGTAACAGTTGTAATCGTTGCAACAAAGACTAATACAGGATTTACATATATGCTAGATGGCAGTCCGGTGGCTGGAATTCCGATAATTACGGGGATACCGGTAGGAACAGAATATACTGTTACAGAGTCAACTTCAGATGATACGGGAATCGTTAAAAATACGATACTTGTAGAAAAAAGCAATGGTGACGAAGTAAGGTCAGGAGAGATTACATTTACGAACAATACATTTAGTGGTGTAATCACATATGATGAGACACTTAATACAGGTAACAAAGATGCATATACGGTTGTAAATGCCAAGAAGCCTACAACATCAATTATAATAAAGAAGAATTGGTATAACGATGCCGGACAGATAAGACCTGATAATATATATGTAAAATTACAGGTGTCAAAGGATAAAGGTACAACCTGGTCAGATGTTAAAAATGGTAATTATACTCTTCAGAGTACAGAATCCTATAAAAAGCAGATTGATAATCTTGATGTTTATGATGATTATCTAAGTGTAGACAGAGTGAAGTTAATGTATAGGATTGTAGAATGTATTAAAAGTGGAGATGATTACTATGAAATAAATAATACTACATACAAGCTTAATAATTATGAATATAAGCAGGGAGATGTAGTAGTTGCAGACGAAAATGCTGCTGATGGCAATTCGGGTACTGCAACAGTTAATAACTATTATATAATGCGTTATAATTTACCGAAAACAGGTGGATTTGGCGCTGAAAAACTAGTGTATGCAGGATTTGCAATTATGATAGCAGGCTGTATATGCTACATATATTTGATAAAAGGTAAGAAAGGGAATGATTACAATGAGAATGAAAAAAGGAATTATTAAGGAAATTGTTACATTGGGATTAGCCGTTGTAACAACTCTATCAATGGGAATAGTTGCATCAGCCGCCGATGTAACTATTAAAGGACCTAAAAATGGACATACTTATGAGGTATATCAGATATTTACAGGAGATGTTGATTCAACTAATAAGCTTTCAAATGCTAAATATGGTACTGTAGCAAAGTTAACAGGCAGTGAAAAAGTAGGTGATGCAGTACCATCTGAAACACTTAATAATTTAGCAGGCGTAGCGAGTGCTTCATCTGATAGAGCAAAGTTAGAAGAGATTCTTAAATATGTTGATGAGTCAAAATTAGATGGTACAACCGATAATCTTGCTGCTACGATTACAAATGATAAATTTACTGCAACTGTACCATCTGGTTACTATTTAATTAAAGATAAAGAGAATAGTATTTTAGATAATAATAATAAAGCAGAAGCATATACATTATATTTAGTAGCAGTAGCAGGAACTACAATCACAATTAGTCCAAAGTCAGATGTACCTACAGTAGAGAAACATGTTAAAGAAGATTCTACAGATATATGGGGAAAAGATGCAGATGCAGAGCTTAATCAGAAAGTAGAATTCAAATTAACAGGTACCCTGCCAACAGATTATGCTAATTATGAGTATTATACATATGAATTTGAAGATACATTTACAGGAATGGACTTTGATTCAACAAGTGTAAAGGTAACAATTGATAGTGAAGATGGAACAGATATTACAAGTGCATTTACAGTTGATACATCAGTAACAGGAAAAGTAACAATTACATGTACAAATTTAAAAGATAATGCAGCAACAACAGGATTAACAAAAGACAATAAGATTATTGTAACATATAAGGCTTCTTTAAATGATGCAGCAGTAATTGGTAATCCTGGTAATCCAAACAAAGTTGATTTAGTTTATTCAAACAACCCAAATGTTAAAGCAGATGGTACTAAAAATACAACAGATAAAACACCAGAGGACAAGGTAGTAGTATTTACATACGAAATTGATGTAAATAAATATGATTCAAATACAAAAACTCAACTTGCCGATGCAGAATTTGTATTAATTAATTCAGCAGGTAAATATGCAAAATTAGATGCAAATAATAAAGTAACAGAATGGGTTGCTTCATATGAAGGCGTAACAGAATGTGTATTAACATCATCAGCAACTGAAGCGATAAAAATTATTGGTTTAGATGCAAAAGATGAATATAAATTAAAGGAAATTAAAGCACCAACAGGTGGATATCAGCAGCTTACAAAGGATATTACTATTAAAATTGATGCAACAATAACTGATGCTGCTATTACAGCTATTACAGCAACAGTTGATACACCTGCATCACTTGAGTCTACAGACTATACTAATGGTAAGGTAACAGTTAAAGTACCTAATACAAAAAAATCAAATCTTCCAACTACAGGTGGTATGGGCACAAAGATGTTCTATATCGGTGGTGCTGTTCTTATGGCAGTTGCAGCAATTGCATCTGTCTCTTATACACATCTGACGCTGCCGACGATCGCATAAG
>ERZ1027059.530-NODE-530-length-13492-cov-11.543276_pt1 | contig 13492 bp, 10 predicted proteins | sample MGYA00519425_ERZ1027059 | MGnify/ENA primary metagenome ERZ1027059 (study PRJEB26926, sample SAMN06164566) | human gut metagenome | biome: ENVO:00009003; feature: ENVO:2100002; material: ENVO:00002003 | host: Homo sapiens | place: USA | collected 2012 ... | reverse complement strand
AGTAAATCTTCGAAATTTGCATTTGTATCTGACGAAAAATCCATTCGCCAGCCGATCACCTCATTTGTGCGGTGTTACCTTAAAAAAGTTAGTCACATCGAACGAAACCGCTTGACAATCCGCCGCGCTGGTGCTATCATTCAGATACCCCGATGGGGTATATTGCATTCATCGAAAGGATGAGGGCTGATGACAAAAACGACGCTGAAAATTGACGGCATGATGTGCGGCATGTGCGAGAGCCATGTCAACGACGCAATCCGCAAGGCTTTCCCGGCGGTCAAGAAGGTGACTTCCTCCCATGGCAAGGGTGAAACGGTGGTCATTTCCGAAGATCCGCTGGACGAAGCGCAGGTGAAAGCTGCGATTGCCGCGACGGGCTATGATTTCAAGGGCATGTCAAGCGAGCCGTATCAGAAGAAGCGTTTCCTTTTCTTCTGATGGCTTCTTTCGCACAACAAAAAGCAGGGCTGTCTCCGGCGTGGAGGTAGTCCTGCTTTTTGTGTCCTGTGTTAGTTGATTTTTGTTGTGCAGAGGGTTTCGCCTCTGCGGAGGCGACAAGAAAGCATGAAAACAGATGAAGTCTGCGGTCGCCCCTTGCCCCCCTTCGCTATTTCCCCCACTTGATATGCTTCATGTGCTTCATCACCAGCGTGGCGCTCACGCCGGTCAGCGCGCCGAAGAGAATGCCGCTGAGCATCAGGACAGCCATGTAGTACGCCAATTGCGACGTGTGGAGGATAATCATCGCCATCACGATTTGCCCGACGTTGTGCATCACGCCGCCAACAATGCTGACCGTGACCGGGTGCATCCACTTCATGCGCGAAAGGAGACACATGCTTGCCAGCGACAGCACACCGCCTGCCAGTGCGTACGGCAGCGCCGCTACGCCGCCCAAAAACAGCGAGGACAGCACCACTTTCAGCAGCATCAGCACCCACGCCGTCGGCAGGGACAGCATGTAGACCGCGAAAATCAGCACGCCGTTGCTTAAGCCTAACTTGATGCCCGGTACGCCCAGCAGCGGCGGAAACAGGCTCTCCACCCAGCCCAGCACCAGCATCAGCGTCAGCAGCACACTGCACAGCGCAAGCTGTTTTGTGGTGATTCGCTGCTTATTCATTTGCTGCGTCCTCCTGCACGGTCGTCAGCCAGTCCATCAATTCGTCGCGGCTGTACAGCTGGAGCGTCACCTGATTCGGCAGACAGATAATCATGTTGCCCAGAATGCGTGTGTCCTTGTTTTCCAGCGTCACTTCGCCCTGCTCCACGCAATCCTGATTGTCGCAGTTCGCCTCGTGCATGTCGATGCTTGTCGGGGTGACATGGACGATGTTGATGCAGTCGCCGTGGCGGAGGCGATAATAGCCCTCTTCGGTCAGCGGAATCGGCTGATACGTTTTGTCACCGACGGTGACGACGAGGAATGCTTTCACCTGCGACAGGTCGGGGGTGGCGGTGGCTTCGGGGACGTCCGTGACTTCCGGCACGGCAGCCGCTTCCGGTGCTGCGGTGATTTCGGGGGTCGCCGCTGCCTCCGGTGTGCTGGTCGCAAGCTCTGTCGGCGCCTCGGTCGGCGCATCTGTTGCGGTCAGGGGCAGCAAAGGCGCATTGGCGTCTACATTCGCGGGCGCGTTCCGCCGCAGCACAACAATCAGCACCGCCACAATCAGCAGCAGCGCTGTCACAATCAGCACATTGCACCACAGGCCATTCCGCTTCGCCTTAGGACTCGTTTCCTTCTTCATACCCGTTCCGCACAATCCTTTCGTTATTGAGTATTCCCATCATACAACGCCGAGTCGGATTCGTCAAGGGGCGCGCGCGCAGGTGTTGCAAACTTGTCACAAAGCGGCGAATCCATCCCGATGTCAGCAGGCGCTTTTGCCCGTTCTATTGGAAGCGGAACGCATTAGTCCGCGCCGCACCATGGCAACGAAACCGACAATATCCGCAATCAGCCAGCCCGCCGGAATTGCCAGCCAAATCGCCATCATGCCGAAATGCGGCGCGAAGGCGTAGGACAGCACAACGCGCAGCCCAAGCGAAAGCACCGTCAGGACGATGCTCATGCCTGCCTGCTCCAAACCGCGGAAAATGGCATAAAGCAGGAACAGGAAGCCGATGCCGATGTAGCACAGCCCCTCGGTGCGCAGGTACGTTACGCCGATGGAAAGAGACTCCGCCGATGCATTTTTGAGGAACACGAGCAGCAGCGGCTCGGCGAAAATCGCCACGAGCGCGGAAACAATCAGGCAGAAGCCGCCGGAAAGCAGGAACGCTGTGCGGATGCCGTGACGGAGGCGCTGCGGCTGATTCGCCCCCTGATTCTGGGCGACGAAGGTCGCGAAGCCGTTGCCGAAGTCCTGCGCGGGGCTGTACGCCAGCGAGTCAATCTTCACGCCGGCGGTGAATGCCGCCATCGCTGCCAGACCGAAGCTGTTCACGAGACTCTGCACACACAGGATGCCGAAATTCATGATGGACTGCTGAATGCTGGTCATGGCAGAGACGGAGAAGATGCGCCTGAACAGCGCACGGTCGGGGCGCAGGTCGTGCTGCGAGGGCGTCAGCGCCGGAACGCGGAAGAGCACATAACCTAAGCACAGGAAACCGGACAGTACTTGCGAAATAAGCGTCGCGACGGCAGCGCCCGCCACGCCCCACGGCAGCACCGCCACGAACAGAAAGTCCAGCGCGACGTTCGTCAGCGACGAAATCAGCAGGAAAACCAGCGGCGCGGTTGAATTGCCAACGGCGCGGAGCATACACGCCCCGAAGTTATACAGGAACGTCGGGATGATGCCGATGAACACAATCAAGAGGTAGCGGGAGAGAACGCCCTGCGCTTCAGGCGGAATGCGCAGGAGCGCCATCATGACGGGCAGGAGCGCGTAGGACAGGATGGTCAGCAGCGCTGATACGCCCGCAATCAGCACAAACGCATTGCCGACCGCTTTGCGCACGCCGGCATCGTCTTTCTGCCCGAAAAGCTGGCTGACAACCACGCCGCTGCCCATGCACAGCCCGGTGACGATGCTCGTGAGCAGAATCATGACGGAAAACGCACTGCCGACGGCGGCAAGGGCGATTTCACCGCAGTATCGCCCGACGACGAAGGTGTCCACGAGGTTATAAAGCTGCTGGAGCAGATTGCCCGCCATCAGCGGCAGAGAAAAACGGAGCAGTCCGCGGAAAATCGAACCATGGGTCAAGTCAACATTCATAATAAAGGAATTCTCCTTTCACTGCACAGGATAGTATAGGTGAAAAAACGGGAAACGTCAAGTATGGCGCAAAGGCAGAGAAATCAAGGCAAAGAACGAAAAAAACAAAAAAAAAACAATTTTAGTGCGAAAACGATTTCACATCGCCAAATCAAGGGATTGCTGTGAAAGTGGGGAATTTTGCAGGAAGATTGGTCAAAAATTGCAAGCGGCAGACACTTGACAAGGAAGCGGCAATTCCCCTATAATAGATACAACGTATCATTTGATAGGATACGAAATTTCAAGGAGGGGTTTGACCATGAAGAAGTTTCTCTCTCTGGTTTTGGCTGCGTGCATGCTCTTCGGCGTTGGCGCGATGGCTGAAACCGCGGAAGAACCGTCTTACACCTACAACGGCAGTTTGACGACCTTCCCCACCAACTGGAATCCGCACCAGTACAAGACTGCAACGGAAAACACCGCTGTGCTGGACTACATCACGGATTCATTCTTTGAGTTTGACTATAACGACACGATGGACTCCTATGCCATGAAGCCCAGCATGGTCGTGGGCGATCCTGAGGACGTTACCGCTGACTATGTTGGCGACAAGTGGGGCATCCCCGAGGGCACGACCGCCCGTGCGTGGAAGTACACCCTGCGCAACGACCTGAAGTGGGAAGACGGCACGCCCATCACCACCGCAGACGTGCTCTACTCTATGATGAAGCAGCTGAACCCGCAGGCGCAGAACTACCGCGCCGACTCCTTCTACGCTGGCTCTACGGTCATTCACAACGCGGAAGCGTATGCCAAGTCCGGCGTGTATGCGTACAGCAGCCTGCTGAACGCCGACGACCCGCAGTATCTGGCGGATTCCGACTTCACCGTGGGTGAGGACGGCTTCTACACCTACAATGGCGCCGATGTTGCCCTGTCCCTGACCAACAGCAACATGTGGTCTTCCAACAGCCTGACCGACTACTGCGGCGCGGGCTACTTCTCTGAAGACCTCTACAACGCGCTGAAGAGCGGCGAGGGCGCCGACGGCTACGTTAAGGTCAACGCGGACGTGGTGAAGACGCTCCAGCAGATCACCGCTGTGCTGCACAACTACGAGAGCGCGGAAGCCTACGCCGCCGCTGAGGGCGACTACGCCTATCAGGAATGGGAAGAGTTCCTGTTCGTTGGCAAGGTCAACGACGCAATGTCCTTTGACGAAGTCGGCGTGCAGGCGCTGGACGACTACAGCTTCGTCTTCATTCTGGACAAGCCGTTGCAGGGCTTCCAGCTCAAGTACAACCTGAGCATGACCCTGGTCAACAAGGATCTGTACGAGAAGTGCGAAAAGTATGAGAATGGTGTTTACACCAACAGCTACGGTACTTCCGCCGATACCACCATTTCTTATGGTCCCTACAAGATGGTCTCCTTCCAGCAGGACAAGGAAATCGTCTATGAGAAGAACCCGAACTGGTACGGCTATGCGCTGCCGGAAAACGAGAACTTCTATCAGACGACTCGCCGCGTTCTGACCTATGTCGCTGAGGACTCCACCAAGATGGAAATGTTCCTCGCCGGCAAGCTCGACGGCGTCGGCCTGACAAAGGACTACGCGGAAGAGTACGAGAACTCCGAATACTGCTACACCGTTGAGGGCGCGTCCGTCTTCGCGATGACCCTGAACCCCGACCTCGACGCGCTGACTGCGAACCAGAAGGCGGCGGGCGAGAACATCAACAAGACCATCCTGACCGTGAAGGAATTCCGTCAGGCGCTGTCCTTCTCCCTGGATCGTGCGGCGTTTAACATCGCCTGCGTGCCCGGCTCCGCTCCTGCGTTCGGTCTGTTCGGCGACACCATCGTCGGCGACGTTGAAAACGCTGTCTTCTATCGCTCTACCGATGCTGCCAAGCAGGTTCTGGTCGATTTCTGGGGTCTGTCCGACGAAGTTGGCGAAGGCAAGATGTATGCCACCAACGACGACGCCATCGACGCCATCACCGGCTACAACCTCGAAATGGCTCGCGACTACTTCAACAAGGCGTATGACATCGCGATCGAAAAGGGTCTGATGGACGACGACGACGTGGTTCAGATCATCATCGGTCTGCCCTCTGCGTCTTCCACCACCTACAACCGCGGCTACGAGTTCCTCGTGAACAACTACACCGAGGCTGTCAAGGGCACCAAGCTGGAAGGCAAGCTGACCTTCGTCCGTGACGACACGGTTGGCAACGGCTTCGGCGACGCGCTGCGCAACAACCAGGTTGACATGCTGTTCCTTGTTGGCTGGAACGGTTCCACGTTCGACCCCTACAACCTGATGCAGGCTTATCTGGATCCGGCGTATCAGTACGACGCGGCGGTTGACTACTCCAATACCATGGTGACGGTTGACCTGTCCATGGGCAAGATGACCACCGACGCGGTGTCCTGGTTCAACATCACCAACGGCACGCCCTGCAAGGTGAAGAACGAGGCCGGTGAGGAGGTTGAACTGGTTCTGCCCTACAGCTATGACGAAACCGTGGCTGCGGATCGTCTGCTGGTGCTGGCCGCGCTGGAAAACGTGCTGCTGCAGAACTACGACTTCATCCCCACCACGAACGATGCGTCTATGATTCTGAGGGGCATGAAGGTTAACTTCTACACCGAGGAAGAAATCTTCCCGATGTCCTACGGCAACGACATCAAGCACATCACCTACAACTACACCGACGCGGAATGGGACGCCTTCGTGGCGGAACACGGCGGCGTGCTGAACTACAAGTAATTCGGCAGGTAGTCGGGTGAAAAATCCTCCGGGTGAAAAATCCTCCGGGTGACGGTCATACGGAAAACGGTGAAAACGTCTCCGGCGGCAGAGGAGCTGGCCTCTTCTGCCGCCGGGTTGACCCACCGGAGAAATTGCATCATAGGGAAAACAATGTCGCCAAGGTGGGGAAGCATCCTTCGGGACGCGTTCTTGCCTTGGATTCATTTGCGTTTACACTTGAATGCAAGGAAAGTCAGGATGCAGATGATTTTTCCCATTAGGAAAAACGTATGCAATCTGATGCACGAAAATGCAGGAAAATCAAGGCTTTCCGCGCAATTAGGGGATGCAGGATTGTATCCAGCATCCAAAAGTCCCGGACAAAAAAGGCAAATCTTCATTTCTTACGGCTGCACCCGGTGGCGGGTGCGCTTGCGCCGGGGAAGAAAAAGGTACATCGCTGACGAAAAAGTCAGTACGGATGCAGCCGTAAAAAATGGAAAGGGGCTACGGCATGGTAAAGTATGTTATTCGGCGTGTCCTGCTCATGTTGATGGTGTTTATGATTATCATCTCCATGTGCTTTGTGCTGGTGAAGCTCCTGCCGGACAAGCCGGCAGAGCAGTTTGGCAAGGATCAGCAGCTGATTGAGATGCGCCGCGAGGCGCTGGGGTACAACAAACCCCTGATTGAGCAGTATTGGATTTTCATCCAGCGCTCGCTGATTGGCGGCGACTGGGGCGTCAGTGAGACATTGTATACCGGCAAGGACGTCTGGGAAGTGTTCATGTCCAAGATGCCCGCGACGGTCATGGTCAACGTGTATACGATGATTTTCGCTGTCCCGCTGGGTCTGCTGTTCGGTATTTATGCCGCACTCAAGAAGAACAAGTGGCAGGACCACTTCATTTCGACGGCGGTCATGATTTTCGTTTCTGTACCAAGCTATGTATATGCATTCTTGGTGCAGTGGCTATTGTGCTTTAAGCTGCAATGGTTCCCCTTCCAGATGAAGTCCGGCTACGACTATTTTTCGTGGGACATGTTCGTGTCGGTTGTGCCGGCGGTGCTGTCGCTGGGCTTCGGCACGGTTGCGGGTCTGACGCGCTATGTCCGCGCAGAGCTGACGGAGGTGCTGACGAGCGACTTCCTGCTGCTGGCGCGCACGAAGGGCCTGAGCCGCTCGCAGACGACGGTTCGCCATGCCCTGCGCAACGCGATGGTGCCGGTGTTCCCCATGATTTTGGGCGAATTTATCGGCATCATGTCCGGTTCGCTGATCATCGAGCAGATTTTCGGCATTCCCGGCGTCGGTCCGCTGTATGTGTCTTCGATTAACTCCACGCCGCCGGACTATAACTTCTTCCTCCTGCTGACGGCGTTCTATACGCTGATTGGTCTGGTGTCCGGCATCGTGGTCGATATCAGCTACAGCTTCATTGATCCGAGAATCAGAATGGGGAGCAAGAAATGATGAACGAGAAGATGAATTACGCTGATTTGCCTGATTCTGCCTTCGAGCGCGTCCCCATGGAAGGACGGCTGCACGATCAGGCGCTGGAAAGCAAGCCGATCGGTTCATTCCGCGATGCGCTGAACCGCTTCTGCCGCAACAAAAGCTCCGTCGTCGCTGCGGGCATTATCGTGATTCTGCTGCTGTACGCCATTTTGGTGCCGTGGCTGTGCGAAACGAATTACAGCCGTGCCCTGCGCGACACGACGTACTTGCAGTACATCAAGCTGCCGCCGAAAGTTCAGGGCCTGGAATGGCTCGGCATGGGCGGCACGAAGACTGGCAAGTACAACGAAACCGACTACATCAAGATGAACGCGATTGCGCAGGAAACCGGCCATACGCCGATTGTCGAGGTCATCAACGGCGCGCACATCGACCCCAAGAGCAATAGCAATGCCAACTACTATGACCTCAAAATCGACGCCTACCAGAACATGGGCATGATGTACCTGACGCTGACCCCCGCGCAGTATGAAGACATTCAGGCGTGGCAGGACGAGCATCAGATTCAGGTCATCTTCCCCGCGATTACCGATGCGAAGCAGACGAACGCGAACATCTGGTACGAAGTGACGAAGAAGGGCGCGCCGAAGCTCAAAAACGGCGAGGTGAACCCCATCTATCGCACGACGACCGTGTCGGACACGTCCTACCATTCGCTGCGCATCGCGGCGGACAATGACCCGGAAAAGCCGCTGGCGTATGCCCGCGTGACCGGTACGTCCGAGAGCAAGTCGTATGTCGTCCGCGTGGACAAGTACAATTACTTCCAGTATCGCTACGGCTTTGAGCCGGCGTTTGTCTTCGGCACGAATGCCACGGGTCAGGACATCTTCACCCGTCTGGCGGCTGGCGCACGGTTCTCCTTCCTGCTGGCGATTTCCATCTCCCTCATCAACCTCGTCATCGGCACGTTCTACGGCGCCATGCAGGGCTACTACGGCGGCTGGGTTGACCTGACGATGGATCGTATTGCCGACGTCCTGAGCGGCGTGCCGTTCATGGTCGTGACGACGCTGTTCCAGCTGCACTTGGCGAAGACGGTCGGTCCGGTCTGGTCGCTGATATTCGCCTTCATCCTGACGGGCTGGATTGGCATGGCGCAGCGCGTGCGTATGCAGTTCTACCGCTTCAAGGGACAGGAGTACATCCTCGCTGCGCGCACGCTGGGCGCAAGCGACTATCGCTTGATGTTCAAGCACATCTTCCCGAACTCGCTGGGTACGATTATCACAGGTTCCGTGCTGGTGATTCCGGGTGTCATCTTCTCCGAATCAAGCCTGACGTACCTCGGCATCGTCAACCTCGAATCTTCGACCATGACCAGCGTCGGCACGATGCTCGCCAACGGCAAGAATTACCTGTCCACCGACCCGTACATCATCCTCTTCCCTGCCCTGTTTATCGCGCTGCTGGAAATTTCCTTCAACCTGTTCGGCAATGGTCTGCGCGATGCCTTTAACCCGTCTTTGAGAGGTGCTGAGTAACATGGAACAGAAAGAAAAGAAGCTGCAAGTGCGCAATCTGCGCGTATCCTTCCGCACCACGGGCGGCAAGGTGCAGGCTGTCCGTGACATCAGCTTTGACCTGCACAAGGGCGAAACGCTGGCGATCGTCGGTGAATCCGGTTCCGGCAAGTCTGTCACCAGCAAGGCGATTCTGGGCATCCTCGCAGGCAATGCCATCGTCGAGGGCGGCGAAATCCTCTATGACGGTCAGGATTTGCTGAAGATTCGCGAAGACGACTTCTATCGTCTGCGCGGCGACAAAATCGCGATGATCTTCCAAGACCCGCTGTCATCCCTGAACCCCATCATGCGTATCGGCAAGCAACTGACGGAAGCCATGCTCCTCAAAGGCAAGGCTCGTCAGCGCTCCTGCCGCCAGAATTTCAGCGGCAAGTTGAAGCTACTGGAACAGTACATGACGGATGCGAACCCGGAGAAGCAGGCGCAGGTCAAGGAAAGCGTCGGGCAGTTCCGCAAGTTTGAAATGGCGCACACGAAGATGCAGCAGGCGTACAATGCCGCGCATGAGCATGCGCAGGACGCGCAGGACGACATCGAGCATCTGCTCTTCCTGATTGAGAAGAACGCGCTGAAAGACAGCGAGAAGCCGACCATCCGTCAGGTGCGCGACTTCGCTCGCAACAGCATTGACCCCTTCGTCGTTCCGGCGGAGGAGCAGGCGGCGGTCGTGGAGAATACGAACTTCCGCATGAACGACACGGAAGACCTGCGCAAAAAGCTGACGAATTTGCAGGGCATCCTGACCAAGGCGCTTGACCGCGGGAAGGAGGAAGAACCTGACTTCTTTGCGATGGGCTACTTCAAGACCTTCGGGCAGGGCGCTGCCCCGACGGGTACGGTGGCACAGCAGAATGCGTTCTATCGCGCATATCTGGACAAGAACTTCCTGAATGCCTTCAACGATTTGGCGACGACGGGCATCACCAAGGCGGACGCCAAGTACACCCAGAAGCGCCGCGAAGCCCTTGACGCGCTCACGAAGGGCATTGACAAGCTGGAAAACAGCTCCATCGAAGCCTTCAAGGAGACGGCGGACGCCCTGTGCAAGGCGGTGGACGCGTCCATCGACCCGCTGGACATTGTGAAGGACTCCGCCGCCTGCACCTTTACCGGCAGCATGAAGGCGTACTACCGCACCTTCTACGAGGGCAAGCGCACAAACGGCAAGAAGGAAGCCAAGTACAATCGCGAGCTCGCCCGCGCCGAACGCAAGGCGGCAAAGGGCAAGGCGTACAAGGTTGCGCTGGAAACGACGGTCGATTTCGATTTGGTGAAGGAGAACGTGCTGACCCTCATGCGCAGCCTCAAGGCGCACTATGAGGAGCGCGTGGCAACGGAGCCGAAGGAAGACAAGCGCCGCAAGACGGAGAAGGTCGTCGATTACCTTCAGGAAAACGCTTCCGGCATGGTTTGCCGCATCACCAAGCAGGCCGCCAAGAACAAGGCACTCAAGCTGATGGCGGAGGTCGGAATTTCCGAGCCGCGCAAGCGCTATCGCCAGTACCCGTTCGAGTTCTCCGGCGGTATGCGTCAGCGCATCGTAATTGCTATCGCGCTGGCGGCAAACCCGGACATCCTGATCTGCGATGAGCCGACGACGGCGCTGGACGTGACCATTCAGGCGCAGATTCTGGAGCTGATTAACAAGCTGAAGAAGGAACGCAATCTCTCCATCATCTTTATTACCCATGACCTTGGCGTTGTGGCGAACATGGCCGACCGGATCGCGGTGATGTACGCGGGCAAGGTGGTCGAATACGGCACGAGCCGCGAAATCTTCTACGAGCCGGCGCATCCGTACACGTGGGCGCTGCTTTCCTCCATGCCCGATCTGGACAGCAAGGATCGCTTGGAGGCGATTCCCGGCACGCCGCCGGACATGCGCTTCCCGCCCAAGGGCGACGCGTTCGCCAAGCGCAACCAGTACGCGCTGCAAATCGACTTCGAGAAGCAGCCGCCGGAATTCCCCATCAGCGAGACACACTGGGCGGCAACGTGGCTGCTGCATCCCAAGGCGCCCAAGGTTGACCCGCCCAAGGCCGTCGTCAACCGCATTGAGAAAATGAAGCAGAGAGCGGAGGTGACGTCCAATGGCTGAGCAGGAAGTATTGCTGAAGGTAGAGCATCTTTGTCAGTATTTCGGAACGAACAAGGCGGTCGATGACGTTTCCTTCGACATCAAGAAGGGCGAGGTCTTCGGGCTGGTCGGCGAATCCGGCTGCGGCAAGACCACGACCGGCCGCTCCATCATCAAGCTCTATGACATTACGTCCGGCAACATCTACTTCAAGGGCAAGCGCATCGCCGCGGGCGTGAAGAGCTACAAGGACGCGATTGCCGCGGCGAAGGCGGAAATGAAGAAGGCCGACCCTGCGCGCAAGGAAGAACTGAAGCGCATCATCGCCCAGAACCGCGAGGAAATCCGCAAGGCGCGATTCGACCACGAAAAGTGCGACAAAATCTACGCCAACGCGATGGCAGACGAGGTGGACGCAAAGTACGCTGAAATCCTCAAAACCACACCCGCGGACAAGCTCGACGAAGTGAAGCGCGAATACGCCTACGAGAAGAACATCGCCAAGCGCCAGCGCTTCACGACGCAGATTCAGATGATTTTCCAAGACCCGATTGCTTCGCTCGACCCCCGAATGACGGTCTACGAAATCATTGCGGAAGGTCTGTCCATCCGCGGCGAAACGAACAAGGCGGTTGTGGACGAAAAGGTCTACAAGGTGCTGGAAATGGTCGGTCTGGTTCGCGAACACGCGGGCCGCTATCCGCATGAATTCTCCGGCGGTCAGCGCCAGCGCATCGGCGTCGCCCGCGCGGTCATCATGAATCCGGAACTGATTATCGCCGACGAACCTGTGTCTGCACTGGACGTGTCGATTCAGGCGCAGGTCATCAACCTGCTGAACGACCTGCGCGACCAGCTGGGCTTGACCATCCTCTTCATCGCGCACGACCTGTCTGTCGTCAAGTATTTCTCCGACCGCATCGGCGTGATGTACTACGGCAACATGGTCGAGCTGGCAACGTCCGAGGAGCTGTTCGCCCATCCGCTGCACCCCTACACGCAGGCGCTGCTCTCTGCCATTCCGCTTCCTGACCCGGAATACGAGCAGAAGCGTCAGCGCATCCACTACGATCCGCTGAAAGCGCACGATTATTCCGTGGATAAGCCCTCCGTGCGGGAAGTGGAGCCGGGGCACTTTGTGCGCTGCAACGACGCGGAATTTGCGCGCTACAAGGCGGAACTTGCCAAGTAATTTATACTATTTCCTGCATTCACCTGCGCTATCTGCTTGCACCGCGAATTTGGAATAGTATCATCCCTATTCAGCCGCAGCGAGGAATCCTGCGGCTGATTTTGGGTGCGCCCGGCGGCGCACGTATCTAAAGGGTGAAAGACCCGAATCCGCCCGGTAGCGGGAAGGAGAAAGCCGAAGGCAAGGGTGTCCGTCGTGAGGCGGAATCTGAAGGAAGCCGGATGTGGGAACAGACTAACCACGGGCAAACCTCTGACCTGACGAACAGAAACCGCATAGAAGGCTATATGCGAGGGTAAGGCTGCCCAACAAGTCGAAGCCCAATAGCTACACGGAATCGCATGTGGTAAATGCGGCAGGTAGATGGAGGAAAAGAAACGTGTGGTACCCGGGGAGGTCTGCGCGGAATGCGCCGAAAGGCGTAACCACAGTCGCAAGGCTGTGCTGAACGCGCAGAAGTCAGCCGAAGCCATAGTACCTTGGGGAAACTCAAGGGAAGGGCGGAACCAATACACGCCGGAGTAACCGAAGGAAGGAGGACGGCATGAAGAAGGCAGAAAACGTCAGAAGCTGCCCGCAAAGAGACAGCATGGAATGCGAAGGGTATGCGGGAACGCAGAGTGCCGTCCAGCCGGGGAAAGAAGAAACGGCAGGCAGAAGCCAGAAACTGCTTGAAGCAATTCTGTATAGAGATAACCTGAACAGGGCTTACAAGCGGGTAAAGGCAAACAAGGGAGCGCCGGGAGTGGACGGGATGACCGTAGAAGAAGCGCTTCCATGGCTCAAGGAACACGGCAAAGAAATAAGCGAAGCAATCCGAAGCGGAAAGTACAAGCCAACGGCGGTGAGACGGAAGGAGATTCCGAAGCCGGATGGAGGAGTGCGCAAGCTGGGGATTCCCACGGTCAAAGACCGGATTGTGCAACAGGCAATCGCTCAGCAGCTCATGCCACTGTACGAACCGAAGTTTTCGGAAGGGAGCTATGGCTACCGGCCAGGAAGAAGCGCGCAGGATGCCATCTTCAAGATTCGGGGATATGCGGATGAAGGGTATGAATGGGCAGTACAGCTCGATTTGAGCAAGTACTTTGATACGCTGAACCATGAAAAGCTGTTGAACCTTCTGCGGGAAACCATAAAAGATGAACGGGTTATTCAGCTGATTAAGAAATTCCTGAAAAGCGGAGTGATGGAAAACGGCGTAAAGA
>ERZ1027059.529-NODE-529-length-13497-cov-7.738432_pt1 | contig 13497 bp, 10 predicted proteins | sample MGYA00519425_ERZ1027059 | MGnify/ENA primary metagenome ERZ1027059 (study PRJEB26926, sample SAMN06164566) | human gut metagenome | biome: ENVO:00009003; feature: ENVO:2100002; material: ENVO:00002003 | host: Homo sapiens | place: USA | collected 2012 ... | reverse complement strand
ATCTACACTTATGCGATCGTCGGCAGCGTCAGATGTGTATAAGAGACAGCTGTCAATCAATGCAGATATCTCATCGCTCATATTTTTAGCATCATATATTTCAACTAATTTTTCATAATACTCATATTCTTTTGGAGATAATTCTATAAGTTCCTTAAGAACACTTACCTGTTTATCTTCTGTTCCATCCATATTTTCGTAAGTTGCTAATAATGATTTATTAACCTTAATTTTCTCATTCTTATTATCAGCAATCTTTTTAGCTTCTAGGAATTTAGCAAGAGCATTATCATAATCTTTAGACGTGTAATAATCATATCCTGTATTATATACATTTGTAAATGAATCTTTACCGGTATCTTTATTTAATACACTAAGTAACAATATTGCAATTACAACAACAATTGTTGCAATAACTCCAAATATTATTGCTTTAACTTTAAATGCTTTCTTTTCTGATTGATTTTCGTCTTCTTCGGTATCATCCGGTCCATAATTATTATCCTGATTAAAATCCATTCCATCTACCTGATAATCATTTAATTTAGCAGTATCTTTAAGATTCTGGATATCTACTAATGATATCTCTGCTTCAACATCATGGTCTGGCATAGTATCAACATAATAATCATCATCTAAATAATCCATATCATTATCATCAAAACCGTCTGAGCCATTAATTTTACGTGTATTTACATCGTTTATACTTTTTCTATATTGTTTAGAATTATTAGACTGATTTGTCGCACCATAGACATTCGTTTTATCATTTCTCGTCGAATTTCTATATCTGTTTAAATCACCCTGCTTATTTTCCTTCTTTTTATCTTCGTCAATCTCGTTCATTAATTCTCCGACATTGTTAGCTAATTCAGCTTCAATTAAATTGAAATCAGGTACAACCTGGATAGGTGTACCACATTTCAGACAAAACGCCTGATTATCTTTACACTCTTCTCCACATCTGCTACATTTCATGGTTACTCCATTCCGTCTGAATCAGACTTGTTATTTTAACTTAAACATATATACTATACCATAAGTCAAATTGGCAGGCAAGGAAAATTTATCCCAGCCTATTATTTGTATGCATCTAAAAGAAGTGCAGGAATATAAGTTCCCACACTTCTTTATAATACAAATTATGTAATATATATTTTTATCTAAAATTAATATACTAATTATATTTTACTTTCTTTCTGTTCTTACATGTCATTAATACAATTGAACAGATGAATGTAACTAACTGTGCTACCATCATTAAAATGAAGCCGATTCCAAAACCTGCTGTTATAGTCATCGCATATTCTTGTGATGCTAAGAAATTTAACAAATCGTTAAACGAATCTTTTATTATATTAAGAAGTTTAAAGCACCATAAATATCCGATATATCCACCAAGCCCTAACTTAATTAAGCTGAATAACATAATAAGAACATATGCGCCTCTTCTTCGTACAACTACAAGTAATATAAACTCAATAACAGCGAATACTACCAATGCTACACCTAAACCAATAGTACAATATCTGATTGTTTTAGTAACATCAATTGATTTATGGTCATCATTAACCCATACCTCATCATCATCGACACCTGATTTAATGATATCTATTCCTGTTATTGATTCTTTATGGCTTTTCTCACCCTTAACCTTTGCTTCCATTGATAAGTAATTCATAAATAATGTTGCACATGAAAGAATAGTTGCTATTAGTACAATTGCACTAAATAAGAATCTCTTAAATGAGAACTTATTAGCTTTTTCAGTTTGTTTCTGAGCACCATAATTAGTATTCTCAGCAAACTGATTTACATTTGGATTTGAATTTACATTCTGAACTCCATTAGAGAACTGATTGTCATTTTCAAACTGGCTTCTGGCAAAACTATTATCAGGCTGATTGTCAATCTGATTATTCTGGACGTTATCGTAATTATCCTGTGTCTTAGATATTTCAACCGGTTCTATTGTATCTTCAGTATCTTTAGTTTCTTCCTGATTAACCTCTTCTACATTCTCATTCTTCTCATCTTCAACATTGTTATCTGCTTGCTGGAAGAACGAATCCGAAAGATTATCAGACAAATTATCACCTGAATTCTGATTATCATTTTCTTTAACAACTTTATCATTTTCCCAAACAATTTCTTTTGACAAATTATTGACTTCTGCCTGTGATTCGCCTATCTTTGTGCCGCAACTTACACAAAATACTGCATCATCATCATTTTTTGCTCCGCATTTTTTACAAAACATTTCTCTTAACCTCTTTTCCTATTTTTTTCATATGTCCTTTATTATTTTATATTAATTAAATACATTGTCAAGATTTAATTATTACTTCATAGTAGTTACTTTTACCGTGCAATATAACACTTTACCATTAACCTTTGCAGTAATAGTTGTAGTTCCCGCCATTCTAGCTATTACTCTTCCATTTGATGTTACTGTAGCTACTCGTTTGTTATTAGAATACCACTTGATATTCTGTGTTGCTCCGAATACATCTAAATCATAGCTATCATATTGTTCAAGTGTAATATAAGTTGCATTTAATGCAAGAACTATTACTTCACATGAACTTTCCACACCAGTTTCATTAGAAATAGCATATATTTCTGTGTTACCCTGTCCTCTTGCTGTTACAGTACCATTTGCTGAAACAGTTGCAACAGATGTATCTCCTGATACCCATGTAACGCTTTCTGTAGATTTTGTAGGTTTAATTCTGGCTGTTAATGTTCTTGTCTGACCAGGTAACATCGTAATACTCTTAGAATTTATCGTAACGCCTGTTGCAGGTACAGTTGGTTTTACAGTAACTTTACATACGCCTACGACATTATTGCCATCAACTGATGTAGCATATACTTTACATATTCCTGCCTTAACACCTGTAATCTCACCTGAATAATCTACTGTTGCTATTGATGAATCTGAACTGCTCCATTCAACTTCCTTATATGTAGCATCGGCAGGTGCAACACTTACCGATACCTTTGCACTTTTGCCTTCAGCAATTGATACATTGCTTGGATTTATCATAATGGAAGTTACAGGTTTTATAACTTCTATAGTCACACTGTCAAAAATACCACTTCCATCTGTGGCATATGCATATATTGTAGCTCTTCCAACATTTTTAGCTGAAATTCTTCCATTAGCATCTACTGAAATAATACTGCTATTAGATGAAGTCCATCTTAATTTTCTATTTGTAGCACTTTCTGCTGATACTGTAGCTGATAACTGTTTAGAATCACCAATGTTTATTCTTGAAATACCTGCATTAATCTTAACAGATGATACAAATTCCTGGACTGTTACCTGACAGCTCGCTATAAGTCCTCTTTCTTCTGTCTTAGCAATAATAATTGCTATACCACCTTTTTTACCAGTAACAACACCATTTGCATCAACACTTGCTACTGTGTCATCACTTGAAGAATAGATTACATTCTTATTATCTGCATCAACAGGTGTAATTGTAGGTATAATTATGAATTTGTCGTCCTTCATAATTGTCTTGGAATTAACATTTAATGATATTCCTGTTATTGGCTGAAGAACAGTAACGATACATTTTGCCATTGCACCGCTATCCTGACTTGTTGCTGTAATTACACAGTTACCTGCTTCTATAGTAGTAACTTTACCATTCTGGTCGACTGTTGCTATAGAAGTATCATTTGATGACCACGATATTTTTTTATTCATTGCATTATCAGGTAGTGCTGTTGCATTAAGCCAGAATTCAGTTCCTTTTCTTACTGTAATGTTGTCATTGCTTATTGCAATGCTTGTGACAGGCTGATATACGGTTACATTACACATTGATGTAGCACCACTGTCTTCTGATTTAGCAAGAATTGTTGCAGAGCCACTGCCAACTGCTGTTACCATACCCTCGTCATTCACAATTGCAACATTTGTATCACTTGATGTCCAAATGATTTTCTTATTAGTTGCATCTTCAGGAGTTATCTTTGTGGTAAGTCTGAACTGCTCATTTAATTTCAATGTAATATTTGTATAATCTAAATCGACTGCTGTAACAGGATTATTTATGTAGAATTCACAGGTATCAATAAGGTTTCCGTTATAACCTGTATCTACTGTCTTAACAATAATTGTTGCTTTACCAGGTTTATGGAATGTAACCAAACCATTTTCTCCAACTGTTGCAACATCCGGTGCTGATGAAGTCCAAGTTACGTCTCTGTTAACTCCATCACCTGCCGGAAGAATTGTATACGTAAGCTGATATGTTTTAGTAGCAAGACTTGTTGTAACTGTATTTATATCCATCTTAATTCCTGTAACCGGTTCTCTTACTGATACTGTACATGAAGCTACTTTTATTCCATCTTCAGTAACCACCGATACAACTGCCTGTCCGCCTTTAACACCTTTAATTATTCCCATATCATCTACTGTAACAATTTTCTCATCTGATGATACCCATTTAACGTTGGTATTATCTGGTCTGCCAGGATTAAAAGTTACAATAAGTCTATACTGTGAACCTTTTATTATCTCTACTTCTGACGGAGAAATAACTACATCTAATACAGGTTCTTTAACATACACTTCACAGGTTGCAGTCTTAGCAACTCCGTCTATAATCTGTGTTGCTGTAATTGTTGCCTGACCTTTTGCTTTAGCCTTAACTGTAGCAAGATATTTATCATTTCTGCTCGGTGTTACAGTAACTATTGATTCATCTGATGACTTCCATGTAACACTTGCTGCAGAGTCTGTCACGATTGCTGTTAAATCAAATGACTCGTTAGCATTTAATATATGTTCTGACTCACTAAGTGCAAATGAATCAATTACATTAATTGTAATACTTGCTGTCTGAATATCTGTTGTTCCAAATACTTCCGGATTAACAACACTTGCGGTAATTGTTGCCTGACCCTTACTTACTGCTGTAAGTACACCATCTGCAGAAATTGTGGCAACTCCTGTATCACTTGAAGTCCAGTTTACTGACTTTTTATCACCCTCACATATATTAGTATCCAATGTAAGTGTATCACCAACTGCAACTGATTTAGATGATGATGTAATTGCGAAATCAACTGAAACCGGAATATTTCTTACAGGTGATGGCTGTAAGCTATACCATTCATCATTCTTATCTAAAGTATAAATATATAAGAATGTTTTTCCTGCTGCCTTACCATATGCTGTTCCATCCCTATCTACTGAAACCACTTCCGGATTATCACTTTCAAATATTACATTTGATGCATGTCCTGCGTTAGTAGTTAAAGTATAATATTCTTTATAGCCAATATTTAATAATGAATCTGTCTCCTTAAATTTAGCATTAACTACTACTCTGAAGCTCTCACTCTGTCCATCATCAGTTACTGCAGTAATCTCAGCCTTACCTGCACCAGCCAATGTTAAGACACCATTTCCACTTCCATCATCTGTGACTGTTACTACAGAATCATCACTACTTGTCCATTTAACAGGATTATCCGAATTAGTAATAATATTTGGTACTGTCCAGTCATCTTCATATGGAGCTGTTGGAATGCTTGCTTCATTTATCTTGAATTTTACAACAACCGTTCTCTCTGATTTAGTTGTTATCTCATAATCTCCGTCATCTGTTGATACAACCTTTGTAAATGTAGCAGATATAGTAGCTTTACCTGCGCTTATAGGTTTCAATACTGCTGTAGATTCTGTACCCTCAGAATTCTGCGATACATCTACAATACTTCTATCTGATGATTCCCATGTGATTGAACCACCATCCTCTAAGCTTATGTATTCATCTTTTTCCGAATCATATGCCTGTGCCGTCCATGTTACCGGACTGCTTCCCACTTCCCATGTGCCATCATTTAATTCATCTCCCGTAATATTTACCTTAACAGACTCGGCAGATGCAAATCTTGATGCAACAAAGAATATTATTACACCGACTAATAACATCGCAGCTATTTTATATACTGTTTTGATATTCCTAAGATTCTTAAAATTTATTTTTCTGATATGTTTCATATTTCGCCTCTATACCTTTCAATCCATTTTTTTGGATATTGATTATATTAATAATGCGTCAGAATGCCCATAAAATAATAGATGAATTTTTTATATTATTACGTCAATCTGATACAATATAAATCGACATATTTTCCATAAAACATTATATCAAATATAAAATATAAAATCAATGAGTCAAATGCATTGCACCTGACTCATTGTTAATATTTATTTACTTTATTAATATAGTTATATATTAGTCTTCTTCATCATCTGGTCTGTCCCAATTATGGTATACAGCCTGAACATCATCATCTTCATCAAGTAAATCTAAGATTCTGTTCATTTTCTTAATATCATTTTCATCTGTTAATTCAACCCAAGTCTGTGGAATCATTGTCACTTCTGCTGAAACCATTAATATTCCACTATTTTCAAGTGCTTCTCTTACTGCACTGAAATCTTCAGGTGTTGTGGTTATCTCATAACTGTCTTCTTCTTCGGCGAAGTCTTCTGCCCCTGCATCGATAGCTAACATCATAAGCTCATCTGCATCACCAGTATATTCTTCTTTATCAATTATAATCTGACCTTTTTTATCAAACATAAATGATACACATCCCTGTGTTCCAACATTTCCACCGCCTTTAGTAAATGCATTTCTTACATTAGAAGCTGTTCTATTCTTATTATCTGTTAATGCATCAACTATGATAGCTGAACCATTTGGTCCATATCCTTCATATGTAACTGTAACGTAGTTAACTGAGTTAGCATCGCCTGCTGCTTTCTTAATGCCTCTGTCAATTGTATCATTAGGCATATTATTAGCCTTTGCTTTAGCTATAACATCACGTAATTTGCTATTGTTAGCAGGATCAGGTCCTCCCTCCTTAACAGCTACAGCTATTTCTCTACCTATAATTGTAAAGACTTTACCCTTTGCTGCATCGTTTTTCTCCTTTTTATGTTTGATATTCGCAAATTTTGAATGTCCTGACATACTTTACCTCTTTCCTTATATTTAATATTCTATGCACCGGCTTAAGATTATTAATACCTTTTGTCGATGTTTTAATTATTTTATATTATAAGCCTTTAGCTTTATAAACATATTTATTCGTCATCTAATAATGTAATAAGTACAACTGAAATCATTCTGTTTTTTACACTCAGAACTTTGTACTTGACATTATCAATTACAATCTCGGGTCTTTCATCATTTTCAAGAATTCTTTCGAATTTTGAAACCAGATATCCATTAATGGTCTCGCAATCCTCGTCAAATTTAATATGAAGCTTTTCTTCTATTTCTTCAAGCGGGGTGCTTCCTTTAACAACATAAGCACCGTCCTCACGTCTGACAATATTTACATCTTCTTCGTCATATTCATCTAAAATATTTCCGACAATCTCTTCTAAGATATCCTCCATAGCAACTATACCAGAAGTCTGTCCATACTCATCAACAACTATTGCCATATGTATCTTCTCTGACTGCATTGTTTTAAATAATACATTGATTTTCTTAGTCTCCGGTACAAACGATGCCTTTCTTACAAGTCCCGGAATATCTGAAATCTTTTTCATATCGTTGACTTCACGTTGTGCCTCTGACATTATATCTCTGAAGTTAACAATACCTATAATATTATCAATATTCTCAATATATACAGGAAATCTTGAATTATTAAGTCCAAGAATATATTCTGCTGCATCACATAGAAGCATCTCTCCATCTACACATACCATAGCTGTTCTGTGCGTCATTATATCTTTAGCTTCCTTGTCACCGAATTCTACTATGTTATTTATCATCTCGGCCTCGCTTGCAAGTAATACTCCCTGCACATGGCCCTCGTTTATTACAGAAATAATATCTTCTTCAGTAACATTTTCTTCCGGCTCATTTGGATCAATTCCAGATATTTTAAGAATCATATCAGCAATTTTCGAAACACAGAATGTAACCGGCATCAAAACTACTGTCATCATATATGTGATATTAGTAAGTTTTAATGATATTCCTTTAGAATGTCTGGATCCTAATTTCTTAGGAATAATTATTCCAAATACTAATAAAATAATTACCCATAACACTGCCATTCCAATTCTTAAAAGTACCTTATCTATCCTAAAACCGATACATATACCTGTAATTAATGTTATTAACACTGATACTTCCTGTACTGTGTTAATAAATCTGGCCGGATCATTTATTATTTTATCAACTTTCTGATATGTCTTCTCATTTTTTTCTTTTATTTCTTCAAGTTCGTTTTCATTGATACTTTGTACAGCCGAACTGTATAAATAAACAATTACCGTTAAAACAAATAATATTGCTACTGCTAAAATAATCCATATGGGGCTACACCCGTCCATTTGAATTTACTCCTTTTACCTTTTGATTAATATATGTGACAACATAATATTACTTCTTATGCTTTAAAGTTATATTATACACTCACTTTTTCAGTACAATTATGCACTAATAACAGAAAATATATCATTTTATTACTTATTAGTCAATATTTTATGTATTTAATTCTAAACTAACAAGCAATGCTCTATCAACCTGATTTAATATTTCTTCGTCCAGATGACATACTTTATCTTTCAATCTTTTCTTATCAATTGTCCTGAGTTGTTCTAACAGAATAACCGAATCTTTTACCATATTATATCTCCTGCTATCTAATTCTACATGTGTAGGCAGCTTTGCTTTATTCATTTTAGACGTGATGGCTGCACATATTACAGTAGGACTATGCTTATTGCCCATATCATTCTGAATTATAAGCACCGGTCTGATTCCTCCCTGTTCTGAACCAATAACAGGTCGCAAATCAGCATAATATACATCTCCTCTTCTAACTATCAACGAATTCACACTCCATATTTTACCTTTATATTTAAGTAAATTTACTCTATCAATAGTATTGCCTAAAAAAGGGTGTATATTCTATTTTTATCTATAAACTTTTATTTCATCATACTCACGTCATATATATCATCAAAATAATCCTTGGTACATACAATTTTGCCATTTCTGTAATATACTCTCGGCATACGCTTTCCTAAATCACATACAACCTCATAATTAAATGTATCTCCTGCAATTTCTGCCATCTTCTCTGTTGTAATCTCCTCATTGCCTGATTTACCGATAAGAATAACCTCATCTCCCGATATCACACCATCTATATCAGTAACATCAACCATAAACTGATCCATACAGATTCTACCAAGAATATTAGCCTTTTTTCCTCTTATAAGGACATAGCCTTTATTAGAAAGACTTCTTCTGTATCCATCTCCATATCCTACCGGAATTGTTGCTATCTTCATTGGCTTATCTGCAACAAATGTACCGCCATAACTTACTTCTGTACCTGTTTCAATATCTTTAACATATACAACATGACTTCTTAGTCCTAATGCAGGTGTAAGTTTTACTGAACTCTTATCGACTTCATCAGATGGATACAATCCATACATTGCAATACCTGCACGTACAGCATCCATATTTGCAGAATTAATCTCCATTATGGCTGCACTGTTTGAACAATGCTTCACAGGTATATGTATTCCCTCTTCTTCAAGTCTGTCTGTAAAATTCTTGAATCTTTCAAACTGTTTCATCGTCTTAGACTTATCCGTCTCATCTGCTGTTGCAAAATGTGTAAATATTCCCTCGATTTCAACATTATCAAGCTTACTTATCTTCTTAATTGTTTCAATGCTTTCTTCACAATCTTTAAAACCAATTCTACTCATTCCGGTATCTACTTTAATATGAAGTTTTGCCATTCTTCCAAGTTTCTTTGCTGCATCAGAAGCAGCCATAGCCGATTCCATTGTAAATATAGCTGGTCTCACATCATTTTCAACAACTCTTTCCATCTGGCTGTCATGAGTATATCCGATAACATATACAGGTTTTTTTATTCCATTTTCTCTTAGATTAACAGCTTCATCTATCGTTGCAACCGCATACGCATCTACTAAATCATTTATTGTATATGCTATAGGTACTGCTCCATGTCCATATCCGTCAGTTTTAATTACTGCAATTACCTTTGTTCCTTCCTTTATATTATTCTTAAGATTTGTTACATTATTATATATAGCATCTAAATTAATTGTTACACATACTCTGTAATATTTTTCCATTGTGTTCATTTTTTACACTTCTCCATTTCTATATTTTAAGATTTGTGTAATGGCATCATTAATATCTGAAGCAATCATTCCATAATCTGATTTACTCTCTTTCGCATAGTCACCTGCCAATCCATGTAAGTATACACCCATACAGGCAGCTTCGTAAATACCTAATATTTGTGATAACATTCCGCCAATTATTCCTGATAATACATCACCACTTCCACCTGTTGACATTCCGCTGTTTCCTGATAGATTTACAGTAACATTTCCATTGTAATCAGCGATTACTGTTGTAGCATCTTTTATAACTGTTATGCAGTCATATTTCTCCGAAAAGTCTTTAGCAACCTTTACTATATTTTCCCTGATATCCTGACAACTGATATCTGTTAGTCTCGACATTTCCTTAATATGTGGTGTTATAATCACTTTGTTATGAAGCATTTTTAATAATTCTCTGTTTTTACTTATAACATTTAATCCGTCTGCGTCTATAACTGCATTACAATTCGAGGTAAGTACCTTTTTAATCAGGTTATTTGCCATATCGTCAACTGATAATCCCGGTCCCGCAACCACTATTGAACTACTGTCTAATTCAAAAGGTTCAGCATAATCATTAACAACTGCTTCTATAATCTTTCCCTTCACTATAGGAAGATTATTTATATGCGTTAATACTTCTACTATACCTGCTCCACATCTATATGCCGCTATCGCTGAAAGTATCGCTGCTCCACACATATTCTTTGAACCAGCAATAACCTTTATACGTCCATATGTTCCTTTATTAGATACAGGGTTTCTCTCAGGAATAATTTTTAAATCTTTCTTCGTAAATGCATTAAATACTTCTTCTTTATAATTTTTTCTTAAATTTTCATATGCAAGCTCATTAAAACCAACCTGTCTTACCACTACTTCTCCCGTATAATTCTTACCATCACACAAGACTAACCCTGCTTTTAATCTTCCAAACGTAACTGTCTTATAAGCCTTTATAGCAACTCCCATAACCCTTCCGTTGTCTGAATTGAGTCCACTTGGACAGTCAATAGCGATAACCTTTGTCTTGCTTTCATTAATTTCATTAATAATATCTGCAAATAGGCCGTTTACATCTCTTGATAATCCTATTCCAAATATAGCATCAACAACCAATTCGCCATCTGCAATTACTTCTTTAAATTGCCCTTTATCTTTTATTTTAATAATATCTATTCCTATATTCTGTAAAATGTCATATTGTATATTGAATTCTTCACTTGCTTTTTCCATATTTCCAATGATACAAACGCAGATATCCGATTTATTAATCTTCGTTTCATCATCACATAGTATTCTTGCAAGTGCCAGTCCGTCCGCTCCATTATTGCCAACACCACATATAATCTTAACTTTATTATATTTATTCTGCCTGCATATTTCTGTCACACATTCACTGACCGCTAAAGCTGCTCTTTCCATAAGAACTAACGATGGTATCTTAAGCTCATTAATGCAATAATTATCAACGATTTTACTTGCTTTTCCGGTTAATATTTCCATTCTCTGCTCCTCCATTTCTACTTTCAGCAACTGCCATTGTCATAACCAGATTATCTGTATCAGAGATACTTACAAATATCTCATTGATTCCTAAGCTTTCACTAATTTTCTTCGCTCCACCATACAGATTTACATATGGCTTTCCTAATTCATCTCTAAGGACTTCTATATCTTTTCCACTAAAGCCTCTGAAACCTGTTCCAAATGACTTAGAAACAGCTTCCTTTACCGAGAAATTTGCTGCAAAAAAAGAAGCTCTCCCCTTTGCTTCCTCAATTTCCCTCTCTGTATAAAATTTATCCTTGAAATGCTCTTTAAGAGTCATAAATCTCTTGATTTCAACAATATCATTTCCTATTCCTATTATCATTTTTCCTCCTTGAACTTGTTCTTATCATAATTATGTTCTCTGTCAAATATTTCCATAACCTCATGTCCTAACATATCATGCATATATCCGTAAATGTTATTATTTTCATCAGTTTTATCCTGCTTAATTACTACATTTCTCTTAAGTTGTATTCTCGTCTTTTCAATCCATTCACCCAGAGCTTCTATCTGCATTTCATTATTACTAAGGCGATTATAACATTTCTCAATACTTTCCATAAGTAATTCTTCATTTACCTTCATAAGTCTGTACGGCAATTGGTATTTCTCGTTCTCTAGCTCAGTATTCTTATTATTAATATCTTCAATTAATTTCCTGCTTGCATCAAGTTTCTTCTGTCTTAGTTTCTCGTTTTCATTATCTGTTTCTTCCATATTGTCTACGATTTCTTTCATAAGCTTCTTCTTGAGCCCAACAAGATTCTTAATCTCCCTTGATACGCCACCTTCTCTTTTCACGAGATTCATAACTTCTTTCTCAAGCTTCTTTATCCTTGGTGTCTTTAAATTATCTGGAAATAACTGATGCCATCTGTTATCTAATGGCAAAATTGGAATCTTCTTTAAGTCTATTAAATTTTCAAAATCTTCATATGAACCTTCTGTTTCTTTTTTAGCCATTGTTACCTCCCATATGCGAATAAGAATTATTACATATCATTTTCAGTTCTTGTAAGATTATATGATAACTGCATAAGGCTTTCTGATAAATGTACATTTTCAACAACAATATTCTTAGGCAGATTAAGGTCTGTATGAGCAAAATTCCATATTGCACTGACACCACATTCCGCAAGCTTTTCTGCTACTTTTACTGCCTCTGCCTTAGGTATGGCAAGTGTTGCGATGTCAATTTTATTATCCTTGGCAAATTCTTCTAAATTTTTCATAGACTGAACTGCTATGCCTCTGACTTTCTTGCCTATTAGTTTAGGATTCTTATCAAACAACCCTATAAGAACAAATCCTCTTTTCTCAAAATTAGCATAATTAGCAAGTGCTCTTCCAAGGTTACCTGCACCGATAATAATCATATTATGCTGCTTGTCTACTCCAAGTATTTTACCTATTTCAACATACAAATATTTGACATTATATCCATATCCCTGTTGTCCAAATCCTCCGAAATTATTCAGGTCCTGTCTTATCTGCGAAGCTGTTACGTTCATCTTCTTGCTAAGTTCGCCTGATGAGATTCTTTCAACACCCGACTCCATTATTTCTCCTAAATATCTGTAATATCTTGGCAGCCTTCCGATAACTGCCTTAGAGATACTATTCTTAACCATAATTCACCATCCAATTCCGTTCTGATTTTAATTCAATGATTTAATACATTAAATTTATTAAATTTTAAAAATTATAACCTGTCTCTT
>ERZ1027059.501-NODE-501-length-13945-cov-10.783801_pt1 | contig 13945 bp, 7 predicted proteins | sample MGYA00519425_ERZ1027059 | MGnify/ENA primary metagenome ERZ1027059 (study PRJEB26926, sample SAMN06164566) | human gut metagenome | biome: ENVO:00009003; feature: ENVO:2100002; material: ENVO:00002003 | host: Homo sapiens | place: USA | collected 2012 ... | reverse complement strand
CAGGAGTGTGCACTGCGAAGGGGTCAAGGGGGCGACCGCAAAGCCCCCTTGTCGCCTCCGCGGAGGCGATTCCCCCTGCCACAATCAAAATCAATTCCCTTAGCACCTGTACTAAACAAACAATGCAAAGGAGCGACCACTGCTATGCAAATCCGCAGTTTTTCCTCCCTGATGGAGTCCTACGAGCGTCTCATCGCGCGCCCGAACCCCGCCAATGACCACTTCTATAACGGGCTTTATACCCGCTACCGCTACCCCGTCCTCACCCGCGAGCACATCCCGCCCTTCTGGATGTACGACGCTGACCCCGCGTCGAACCCCTTCATGATGCAGCGGCTGGGCGTGAATGCCACCATGAACAGCGGCGCAATCAAGCTGAACGGCAAGTACTGCCTCGTCGTGCGCGTCGAAGGGATGGATCGCAAGTCGTTCTTCGCCGTCGCGGAATCCGACAAGCCCACTGAGGGCTTCCGCTTCCGGGATTATCCTGTCGTCCTCCCCGATACCTGCGCAGAGGAAACGAACGTCTACGATATGCGCCTGACGCAGCATGAAGACGGCTGGATTTACGGCGTATTCTGCTCCGAAAGCAAAGACCGCACCAGCAGCGATTTGTCCGCGGCGGTTGCGGCGGCGGGCATCGTACGCACGAAGGACTTGCAGAACTGGGAGCGTCTGCCGAACCTCAAAACGCTCCGTTCGCCGCAGCAGCGCAATGTCGTCCTCCACCCCGAATTTGTGGACGGGCAATATGCCTTCTACACCCGCCCGATGGATGATTTCATCGAGACGGGTTCGGGCGGCGGCATCGGCTTCGGGCTGTGCAAGGATATTGAGCACCCCGTCATTGATGAGGAGAAAATCATCTCCCTGCGCCGCTACCACACCATCACCGAGAGCAAAAACGGCGCGGGCGCAACGCCGATTCGCACCGACAAGGGCTGGATTCATATCGCGCACGGCGTTCGCAACACGGCGGCAGGGCTGCGCTATGTGCTGTACGCCTTCATGACGGCGCTGGATGACCCGTCGCGCGTGATTGCCGAACCGTCGGGGATGCTGCTTGGCCCGATGGGGCACGAGCGCGTGGGCGACGTGAGCAACGTCGTGTTCTCCAACGGCGCGATTGCGGATGACGACGGCAAGGTGTACATCTACTATGCCTCGTCGGACACGCGCCTGCACGTTGCCGAAACGGACATTGACCGCCTGTGCGACTATCTGCTGCACACGCCCAAAGACCCGCTGCGTTCGCCGGACTGCGTGCGCCAGCGCTGCCTGCTCATCTCGCACAATCTCGCGTTTATGGGAAAGAAGGACGACTAATGGCGATTGAATTCAAACTTGCGCCCCTGTTTGGCAATGGCGCTGTCCTGTGCCGCCGCAAGGAAGTGCGCGTCTGGGGTACGGCGGCGGATGGGCAAACTGTCGCCGGGCGCGTGACGACGGCGGATGGGCTGATTCTCTCCGAAGGCATCTGCACAGCGCGCGACGGACGCTTCCTCCTGCATCTTCCGCCGATGGAACAGGCGACCGGCTGCACACTGACCGTCACCTGCGGGGCAGAAACGTGCACATCCACCGATATTTCGATTGGCGAAGTCTACCTCGCGTCCGGGCAGAGCAACATGGAGCTGGAACTGCAAAACGCCGACGAGGGGCAAGATTTAATCACGGCGCATGACGACCCGCTGGTGCACTACTTCAACGTCCCGAAAAAGAGCGTCTGGGATGACAACGCGATTGCAGCCGAAGCCGCGTCTCATTGGGAGCGTGTCCGCCCCGGCTATGCGCGGGATATGTCCGCTGTGGCGTACTTCTTCGCCCGCAAACTCGCGCGGACGATTGACTGCCCTATCGGCATTATTGACTGCTACTGGGGCGGTACGTCCGTGACCTGCTGGATGGATAAGGAAGCGCTGGAAGCAACCGCCGAGGGGCAGCGCTACATCACCCGCTACCGTGAGCAGGGCGGCGACAAGCCCTTCGATCAGTGGCGGCAGGAGGAAGATGCCTTTTGGGTTGAAATGAACGCGTGGAATGCGCATGTTGCTCAGCTGAAGAAGGACAATCCCGGTATCTCGTGGCCGGAAATCAACGAAACCGTCGGCGCCTGCCCTTGGCATCCACCGGTTGGTCCCGGTTCGCCGTATCGTCCGGGCGGGCTGATTGAAACGATGACAAAGCGCGTCGTTCCCGCGACGCTGACCGGCATTCTGTATTATCAGGGTGAGGATGACACCGCGAGAACCGAGCATTACGACGTGCTGCTGACCGCCATGGTGATGCGCCTGCGTCAGCTTTTCCGCGACGATTCGCTCCCCTTCCTCAACGTGCAGCTGCCGATGTGGATTGCCGCCGGCGACGAGGATAAGCACGACTGGGCGCGCCTGCGTCTTGCACAGGCACGCGCGGCGAGCGCCCTCCAGCCCGGTGGTCTGGCAATTCTGCTGGACTGCGGCGAGTTCGACAACATCCACCCAACCGACAAGCGTACCCCCGGTGAGCGCCTGTGCGACGTTGCCCTGCGCGTCGTCTATGGCATGGACGCGCCGGAATCCCCCCGCGCGCTGGGGAAGTATACGCAGGGAGATACGCTCGTTGTCACGCTGAGCGCACCTGTGCTGCGCCGGGAGACGGGCGAACTGCTACTGGAGATTGCCGGGGAGGACGGGGCGTATCACCCTGTGCAGTCGGTGACGCTGGCTGGGGCGGAGATGCGCTTGCGGAGCGTGGCGGTGCTCCACCCGACGAAGGTAAGGTATGCATATGTGAATTGGGGAAAAGTGTCGCTGTTTGGGCGGAATGGGCTTCCGCTCGCCCCCTTCGCCTTCGAGGGCTAAAAGAGGATAAACACGCGGAAACAATAGGGGAAAAACGACCAACTCAATCGCGCGGAGGGGTCAAGGGACAGCGTCCCTTATTAGGTTTATGGCAACGCCCCAACTGTTGCTCGGACGCTCAACTCCAAGAAAACCGCCAACAAAGGCGCAGACAGCGAAGCGTCCCTGCCAGTAACCAAACCACAATCAAAACAGACCAGCACGGCATCACACCATGCTGGTCTGTTCTTTATTCTGCTTACTTTTCCGGCGCATCCGGGGTGGTCGGCGTGGGCGGCACCGGGGCTTTGCCCTGAATGTACACCGGGTATGCCGCGCTCACCCGCTGACCGTCATTCACCGTCGCGGTGACGAGGATAATCTGTGTTTCCGCGTTTGCGGACACGCGCAGCTTCCCGTCGCCAGAAATCGTCGCAACGCTCGCGGGGCAGTTGACCGCCCACGTCACGCGCTTCACCGTGGCGTTCGCAGGTTGCACCGTCGCCATCAGCCGAAGCGTCGCACCCGCGCGGACGATGCGGTTGCCTGTAATCACCACGCCCGTCGCCGGAATGCCGACCGTCACGCGCACGGACGCACGCTTGTTCGAGCCGTCGGTCGTGCGGACGGTAATCGTCGCCGTGCCCGCCTTCAGGCCGCGCACAACGCCGTTTGCATCCACCGTCGCAATGCGGGTGTTGCTGCTGCGCCAGCGGACAGGCATCTGCGCCGTTTCGGGTGTTGCCGACACATGCAGCTGCACCGACGCGCCAACGTTAATCCAGCTGCTGGCTGCCGTCAAGGTGAGTTTCGTCGTCTTTGGGTAAATGACAAGCGTCCACGTTGCGGAAATTGTGCTGTTCTCCGCGCTGACGGCGTTCACCGTTACCGTCGTGATTTCTGTCACGTTCTTCGTGGTCAGCACGCCGCTGGTCGAAATCGTCGCGACGCTCGCGGGGCAGTTGAGCGAGTAGATAACCTTCTGATTTGCGGCATCCTTGGGCAGAATCGTCGCCTTGATGGTCGTGGACTGCCCGCCGCCGAGTTTTTCCGCGCCGCTGATGGTCAGCGACTTGACCGTTTTCTGTACCTTGACAGTGAACTTCGCACGAACACCCGTGCCGTCCGTCGCCGTCGCGGTAATCGTCACTGTGCCCGCCTTGAGCGCGGTCACAACGCCTTTCGTATCCACCGTCGCAATGCGCTTGTTGCTGGTCGACCAAGTGACGCTCTGCGCGGCATCTTCCGGCAAAACGCGCGCCGTCAGCTGAAGCGTCTTATCCTCGCCGTCCACATCAATGTAGTTTCTCGGCGCGGAAATGGCAACCGTCGTTACCGGGGGCAGAATCTGGACGGTGCGCGTCGCGGAAATCGCGCTGTTCTCCGCGCTGACCGCCGTTACCGTGATGGTCACAGGCGCGGTGAACCCCTTGCCAGCCTTCAAGCGCCCATGCCGGTCAATGGTCGCAATGTCTTTGCCGCAGTCCACCGACCAGATAACCTTCTGGTTCGTCGCCGTAGCGGGGGTGATGACGGCGTTCAGCGTGATGGTTTTTCCCTGCGCAACGGCACTTGCGCCGCGGATTTCCAGCGTACCGACCGCGCTGCCGACCGTCAGAGTGATTTTCGCCGAGCGGCCTGAACCGTCCGTCGCCTTGGCGGTAATCGTCACCTTGCCGACCTTCTTCGCCGTCACCAGACCGTTTGCATCCACCGTCGCAATGCGCTTGTTGCTGGTCGACCAAGCCACCTGCTGGGAGGCATCCTCCGGGATGCATTTTGCCGTCAGCTGAAGCGTCGGGGATGCGAGGTCAATCGTCAGGCGCGGCGCGGAAATCGCAAGTCCCGTCGTCACCGGGCGAATCGTAACCGTGTGGGTGGCGCGAATCGCGCTGTTCTGCTTGGACACCGCCGTCACGGTAATGGTCGTAATTCCGCTGACTTTCTTGGTCGTCAGCTTGCCGCTCTGGCTGATGCTGGCGATGCTCTTGTCGCAGTCCACCGACCAGACGACGCCCTTTTCCGTCGCATCCGCCGGCATCATCACTGCCTTGAGCGTGATGGACTTGCCCGCCGCGACGCTGCCTGCGCCCTCGATGGTCAGCCCCGTCACGCCGCTGACGACGCGCAGGGTGATGCGGCCCTTGACCTTGCTGCCGTCCTTCGCCGTAGCAGTGATGGTCACTTTGCCGGTCTTGCGCGCCGTCACCAGGCCGCTTGCATCCACCGTCGCGATTTTGCTGCTGCTGGTCGACCATGTGACATCGGCAATCGCGTCCTCCGGGTCGCACGTCGCTTTCAGCTGCAAAGTTTTGCTGCCGCTCAAATCAACATACGTCGTGGGCGCGCTGACGGTGATTTTTTTCACGCCCGGCGCGATGCACAGGCGGAAGTTCGCATAGCGCGACGGGTCGCTTTTCAGCGCCGCCGACACCTGCACATAGTGCGTGTATGCCACACGTTTGGTGGTAATAACGCCGCTTTTGATGGTCGCCAGCGAAGCATCCGCCGGGTACAGCGTCCATTCCAAATCGCTGTTCGGGACGGTTTTTCCGTCGATGGTGACGGAGAACGTCAGCTTCTCGCCGCCGCGAACCGTCTTTGCGCCGGAAATAACGACTTCGCCTTCCGCGGGCGGCGTAGGCAGCGGCGGCGCGGGCGGCAGGTCACTGCCCGTGGTGATATCCGACGGCGTTGTGACCGCCAGCGCTGTATTGCTCCATTGCGGCACAAGCAGCACCGCCAGCGCCAGCATCAGCACCAACGCCGCCTTTTTCATGCTTTGCTTCATGGTTCTTTCCTCCTACCAATTTCCGAAAAAGGGATTCCGCATTCTTCATTGTAGCGCAGAGCGCAGCCCTGCGTCAAGCAAATTTCGCCTGTGGGTGAAGAATTTACAAGTCACCGCCTTGCAAAGGCGTAAATCCCAATCGCCGCGGCAATGGACAGATTCAGCGAATCCACCTTATTGCTGCTTGGAATGCGCACAGGCTGCCCCAGACGGCTGAACTCCGGCGGCAGACCGCTGCCCTCGTTGCCGAAAATCAGCGTCCATCGGTCAGGAATGTCGCCCAACACATCCGGCAGGGACTTCGACCCGTCGAGCATGAACGGATAGAGCGCGTGTTCCGGGAACTGCGCCTGATACTGCGAAAAATCATCATAGACATGCAGCCGCAACTGGAAGATGCTGCCCATGCTGGCGCGGACGGTCTTGGGGTCGAACACATCCACGCACGGGCGGATGACGGCGATATCCTGCACATCAAAGCCAAGCGCCGTGCGGAAAATCGTGCCGACATTGCCGCTGTCCGACGGGTGATGCAGGACGATATGCGGCTTGTCAGGGCGCAGGTCATCCTCGAACTTGCTGAACACCGCCGCCGCGAAGCAGTTATCCTTCCCCGAAATGCGGGAAAGCGCCTTGTCTGCCTCTTCCACGCGGATATGGTGCTTTTCCGCTTCCTCGCGAAGCCGCTGTGCGCCCTCAGTTCCGGCGCTTCGGCTATGCAGCAGCACACGGCGGCAGCTTTCCGGGCGGTGCAGCAGGCATTCCATCGCCGGGAACATCCCCGGTGCGTAGGCATAATCCAGCTCCGCCGAATAGGTTGATAAAGACGGCATAATTGCCCTCCTAATTTTGATAAAACCGATTCAAGCTACAACACACCTTGGGTTAAACGATGGATACCCCAAAAGTATGGTAGCGGCGACCGAAGGGGTCAAGGGGGCGATCGGAAAGCCCCCTTGTCGCCTCCGCAGAGGCGAAATCCTCTGCATGACAATGCAATTCAAGCAGAAAGAAACGTATTAGAACAAAGCCTCGACAAAGTCCTTGGCATTGAAGGGCTGCAAGTCGTCGATGCCCTCGCCTACGCCGATGTACCACACCGGCACTTCCAGCTCCTGCCGGATGGCAAGCGCAATGCCGCCCTTCGCCGTCCCGTCGAGTTTGGTCAGGATGATGCCGCCGATTTCGCAGACTTCCTTGAACGCGCGCGCCTGCGCCAGACCGTTCTGACCCGTCGTCGCGTCCAGCACGAGCATACAGCGCACATCCGCTTCCGGGAACTCGCGGTCAATCACGCGGCGCATCTTGTTCAGCTCATCCATGAGGTTCTTCTTGTTGTGCAGGCGGCCGGCTGTATCAACAATCAGCAGATCCGCGCCCTGTGCCTTGGCGGACTGGATGCCGTCATAGACGACCGCCGCGGGGTCAGCGCCCTCAGCGTGCTTGACAATCGGCACACGCGCGCGTTCCGCCCAGACAGTCAGCTGGTCAGCCGCCGCTGCACGGAAAGTATCCGCCGCGCAGAGGATAATCCGGCGGCCAATGTTCTGGAAGCGCAGGGCAAGCTTGCCGATGGTGGTCGTTTTGCCCGCGCCGTTCACGCCGACAACGAGCATGACCATCGGCCAGCGCAGCGGCGGACGCGGGATGTCCATCTGCTCAATCATGATATCTTTGAGCATCTGCTTGGCGGTATCGGCATCCTTGACCTTGTTTTCGCTCACGCGGCGGCGCAGTTCATCCATAATGGCGGTTGTCGCCTTCATGCCGCAGTCGGACATGAGCAGGATGTCTTCGAGCTCCTCATAGAAGTCCTCGTCAATCTTCCTCGTTTCCTTCACCAGCGTATCGACGCGCCCCATCAGCGAATCACGCGTCTTGGTTAATCCTTCACGCAGTTTTGCGAACAGTCCCATCGTCATTCCTTCTTTCTAAGGGGCACTGCCCCTTGACCCTTTCGCGCGATTGAGTTGCGCGCGTCTTCATACTTTTTTCCGCATGTTTAGCAGGGGTTTCGCCTCCGCAGAGGCGAAATTCCCTGCAACAAGAAAATTCAGTTGCAAAGATGTATTCAGAAATGCCGCCCGCCCAAAGGCATTCAATCATTGCCCTTATGCTTTTCCAAGAACACCATCAGCACCGCCACATCCGCGGGCGACACCCCCGGAATCCGGCTCGCCGCCGCAAGCGACCGCGGACGCTGCTTCATCAGCTTCTGCCGCGCTTCAATCCGAAGCCCGGTCACTTCCTCGTAGGGCAAATCCTCCGGCAGCAGCGTCTCTTCCATCTGCCGCGCGTGGCGAATCAGCGTCTCCTGTCGCTCCAAATAGCCCTCATACTTCACCGAGATTTCCACCTGCTCCTGCGCGGGCTTGCCGAATTGCCTAATCTCCGGCGAAAGCTCCGCCAGCGCTGACAGCGTGATTTCCGGGCGCTTCAGCAGTTCCACCGCGCTTAGCCCGTTCTGTGCTTCCGGCTGATGATGCTTCTCCAGCCAGTCGTTCAGCGCAACGCCGGGCGTGTATTTTGCCTTGCGGAGTTCGCCCAGCAGCTGCGCGGTTTCCGATGCCTTGCGTTCCGTGCGCTCCATGCGCTCCCGCGTCGCCAGACCCGCCTCATAGGCGATACGCGTCAGGCGCAAATCCGCATTGTCCTGCCGCAGGGATAAGCGGTGCTCGGCGCGGCTCGTCATCATGCGGTACGGCTCGTCCGTGCCTTTCGTCGTCAGGTCGTCGGTCAGCACGCCGATGTACGCCTGATCGCGCGTGAGCACAATCGGCGGCTTGCCCTGCGCCGTCAAAGCGGCATTCATGCCCGCCAGCAAGCCCTGCGCGGCGGCTTCCTCGTACCCGGATGTGCCGTTAATCTGCCCCGCAAAGAACAACCCCCGCACATCCAGACTCTCCAGTGTCGGGCGCAATTGCCGGCTGTCGATGCAGTCGTACTCAATCGCATACGCCAGCCGCGTCAGCTCGCACCGCCGCAAGCCCGGCACGGAGCGGTACATCTCCCACTGCACATCCTCCGGCAGCGATGTGGACATGCCCTGCACATACCATTCGCGGCTTTGCATTCCTTCCGGCTCAAGGAACACCTGATGGCGCTCCTTGTCGGCAAACTTGACGATTTTATCCTCAATCGACGGGCAGTAGCGCGGCCCGATGCCGTGGATTTTGCCGGAATACAGCGGCGCGCGGTGGAGATTTCGGCGGATAATGTCGTGCGTCTCCGGCGTCGTCCATGTCAAATAGCATGCGTAGGTATTGTGCAGCGCGCGGTCGGTCATAAACGAGAACGGCGTCACTGGCTCGTCACCGGGCTGCGGCGTCATTTCGTCGAAATCAATCGTCCGCACGTCGATGCGCGCGGGCGTCCCCGTCTTGAACCGCCGGAGCGGAAAGCCAATGCGCGTCAAGCTGCCGCTGAGGTTCGGCGCGCTCATCAGCCCCTGCGGCCCGCCCGGCGTGATGCTCTCGCCGATGATAATCTGGCTGCGGAGGTACACGCCGCACGCGACAACCGCGACCTTGCAGGAGATATGCTGCCCCGTCGTTGTCGTTACGCCGGTGACATGCCCGTTCTCGACGTCAATCGCGGCGACTTCTCCCTGCCGGACGGTCAGGTTGTCCTGCGTCATCAGTGCGGTACGCATCCGGTTCTGGTACTGCTGCTTGTCCGCCTGTGCGCGCAGGGCATGAACCGCCGGGCCTTTGGACATATTGAGCATTCGGCTTTGGAGGAACGTATCGTCGATGGCGCGCCCCATTTCGCCGCCCATTGCGTCCAGTTCACGCACAAGATGCCCCTTTGCGCTGCCGCCGATGACCGGATTGCACGCCATGAGGGCAATCCCATCCATATTCAGCGTCAGCAGGAGGGTATCAAGCCCCATGCGCGCCCCTGCGAGGGCGGCTTCACAACCCGCGTGTCCGCCGCCGATGACTACCAGATCCTTCATCATACGCCTTCTGCTCCTCGGAAATAGGATTCCAGTATGATTATACCATAGGGAGGGGGAAAAGGAAAGAGGGAGAGGCGAAATTAGGGCGGGAGGAATGCGGATAAACACGCAGAAGGAGCAAGGAAAAAGCAAACAACGCCATCGCGCCAGATGGGCGCAGCTTTCTATCCCCCCATCTCAAGCAAAATCAAGCGAAATCAAATGAAATCAAGCCAATTCAAATGAAATCAAATTTTCTTGCCAATTGCGGGCATCCGTGCTATCATGCGCATATAGCGAACGCAAGTTCCTATATTTCGCGGCGTACCTGCCCGCGCCGCCGTACCCATCACACAAGGAGGAGCGAAATTGACTGACATTACCACTACTCTCACTTATACCGCTGACCTCACCCGTCCCCTGCGCCGCATGAATATCCCCGCGCTGTTCATCACCGATGCGCGCCGGGCGCACCGAATCACCGTCACGGTTCTCCGCGCGGGAAATCCCGTTGACCTTGGCGGCGCCGCCGTTTCCGGCACGGTCAAGCACCTGCGCACCGGCACAACCATCCCGCTTAGCGGCAGCGCGCAGGGCAGCATTGCGTCCGTCACCCTGCCGCCCGCCGCCTACGCCCAGCCCGGCGACATCGAAATCTATGTCACCCTGACCAGCGGCGACGTGCAGAACTGCATTTTCGCCGCAACGGGCTGCGTTTTTCCCTCTTCCACCGACCGCGTGGCGGATGTTCCCGGTTTTTACTCGCTTGCGGCGCTGCAGGAGCAGTTTTCGTCGCTGGATGCGCGTCTTCGCGCGCTGGAGGAAATCGGCATCCCCGTCACGACCGCTGACCAGCTTGTATCCGCTGTTCCGCTCAATTCGTGGAAGTTCAACCTGATTTCCGCGACGGCGAACACGGCGTATTCCTCGACGGCGGAAGCGGAAGCGGGGTTTGACGACGCAAGCTGGCGGACGGTCAGCGTGCCGCACGACTGGTCGGTGGCGCTGGACTTCAATGCGTCCAGTCCGGCGACGTATGAGGGCGGGTATCTGGATGGCGGCGACGCATGGTATCGCACGACGGTCAGCGTGAACAAGCAGAGTGGGCGGCGGTATGTGCTGTGCTTTGACGGCGTGTACATGGAATCGACCGTGTACGTCAACGGGCAGCAGGTACACAAGAATTATTACGGCTACAATCCGTTCGCGGTGGATGCGACGGAACAGATGGTCAGCGGCGTGAACACGATTGCGGTGTTTGTGCGCAATGAGCAGCCGTCGTCGCGCTGGTACTCCGGCAGCGGAATGATTCGCCCGGTGGAACTGGTGACGCTGCTGGATGACCAGATTCGCATGGAGAACATCCGCGTAACGACCCCGAAGCTGGACAGTGACCTGACCAACGGCGAAACGGTTGTTGCGTTCGACGCGGTGAACAAGACGGGTGCGGAAGCATCGGCGACGTTCACGGTGGATTTGTACGACCCGGACGGCGCGAAAGTCGGCACGGCGGATGCGTCGGCGGTGATTGCGGCAGGAGAAACGCAGAACGTCAGCGCGACGGTAGTGTACCGCAGCCCGAAGCTATGGCACATCAGCGACGCGCAGCAGCGGGATTTGATGGAAAACGGAAAAAGCGTGTCGGCATCGGGCAATCCGCTGACGTGCGAGAACGCGCTGGCGGGAAAACCGCTTGGCGCGCTGCATGTCTGGGGCAAAAGCACGCAGAACGGCGTGCCGACCCCGACCGCGCCCGTGCCGATTGTCAGCGCGGGTGACGGCGGAACGGTGACGGTCACGGTGTCGGACGGCGCGAACAAGTCGCAGACGCTGACGCTGCAAACGCCGAACGCACTGCCGGGCGTCCCGGTCACATCCGGCGGGAACTACACGGATGAAAACGGTCAGCAGTGGGTGTGCGATGAGGTGGATTTGGCGCGCGGGGTGTATTTGCACCGCGTCACCAAATTCAAGCTGACATCTTCGATGAATTGGACGAAGGCTGGAAACAATGTTGACCGCTATTTTTGCACGTTCGACGGCATCGATGCAGCAGGAACATTCTGCACGCATTTCAGTGCTGCCATCAACGGTGAAACCGTAGGCGGCATTGCTACCAGCAACAGCAATATCATCGGTTTCGCTTACGCGGAAAGGGGTACGACGACCGTTTCCGACTTCAAAGCATTCCTCGATGCGAACGAGGTATATATCTATGTACCGCTTGCAATACCCGTCAAAACCGCCCTTTCCGCCGCTGAACTCGCCGCGTACAAGGCGCTGACCACCTACGCACCGACGACCGTCATCAGCGCAAGCGGCGTGGCAGGGCTGGCGGCAAGCTATCAGCAGAGCATTCTGCCCAGCAATGCGCCGACTGCGCTTTTGACGGCTTCCCCGGCGAACCTCTACGAAGCACAGCTCAGTGCGAAGGTCGGCAATCGGGTTCAGCGGTCAAAGCGCGTGACCTACGGCTACCGCAGCATCCGATTCGACAAGGACACGGGCTTCTATCTCAACGGCATCCACACGAAGCTCAAAGGCGTGTGCGTCCACCACGACGGCGGGTGCATCGGCGCGGCGGAGAACCGCAGCGCCATTGAGCGGCAAGTGGACATCCTGACCAACATGGGCTGCAACGCGATTCGCCTGACGCACAACCCGTTCGGCGCGGAATACCTCGACGTATGCCAGCGCAAGGGCGTGCTGCTGGTGGAAGAGCTATTCGACTGCTGGACGAAGAGCAAGAAGCAGAAGGATTTCGGGCGATATTTCACCGACCACTACGCCGAAGTCGTGACCAGCGCGATTCGCCGCGACTGGAACAATCCGGCGGTCATCATGTGGTCGCTGGGCAACGAAGTGCGCACGAATTTGACGCTCGGCGACTATTCATCCAGCGAGATTGTGAACGTCTGCACGATGGTGAACAGCACGGTGAAAGCCCTCGACAGCACCCGCCCGACGACGATGGGCAACAACGCCCCCGGCGGCAATCTATCTGCGCTGATGGCTATCGTGGATGTCGTTGGCATCAACTACAACGGCAACAATCAGACCTACCAGACCGACCGCCCGATTTACGGCAGCGAAACGACCTCGGCGCTTTCCAGCCGCGGCGTATACGCGTTGGACAGCGCGAACATGGCGTATCCGTCCTACGACAACAAGGCGGTTTCGTGGGGCAACACGGCGGCAGAAACGGTGAACGCCTACTTAAGCAGCGCTCGTTCCTGCGGGCATTTCGTCTGGACGGGCTTTGACTACATCGGCGAACCGACCGAATGGAACAAATACCCGGCGAAATCAAGCTATTTCGGCATTGTGGACACCTGCGGATTCCCGAAGGACATCTACTTCATGTACCAGTCCATGTGGGACAGCCGCCCGATGGTTCACATGCTGCCGCACTGGACGCACGAATCCGGCAATATCGACGTATGGCTGTACTCCAACTGCGCGTCGGTTGAACTCTTCCTGAACGGAACGTCGCTGGGCAAGAAGGCGCTTTCCCAGCGCGGGACGAAGAATCAGTACGCCTACACGGTGGCGTATGCGGCGGGAACCATCGTCGCGAATGGCTACGACGCTTCCGGCAATCTGATTGCGCAGGACATTCAGTACACGGCGGGAGCGCCCGCGAAACTGGCGCTTTCCAGCGACAAGACAGCGGTCAGCACCGCGTCGGATGATTTGGTCTACATCACCTGCGACGTACTGGACAAGAACGGAACGCTCTGTCCGAGCGCTGACAACAGCGTGGTCTTTACGGTCATGGGCGGAACGATTATCGGCACGGACAACGGTCACGGCGCGAATGTGGAGAAGCTCTCCGGCAGCACGCACGCCGCGTTCAGCGGGAAGTGCCTTTGCGTGGTGAAGCACGACGGGGCTTCCGGCACAATGAAGATTACGGCGACGGCGAACGGTTTGGCGGCGGGAACAATCAGCGTAACGAAGGGCGAAACCACCATCGCGGCAACCGCTCCGGCAGCGTCTTTTGTGGACGCAACGAATCCGCCGATGCGCGACGTGAGCGAACCAGCAGAAGCCGCGCCGACGATTTCCGCCATCAGTGCGGACAAAACGACGGCGGCGCTGAACGAGGAAATCACCTTCACGCTGACCGTGGCAAACACGACGAGCATCCGCGTGTACATTGACGGCAGCGTGAACCGCTACATCTACGACGTAACGGACGGGACGATGACCTACAAGCTGTCCTTCACGGACGCGGGCAGCGGCACGCGCACGGTTGCGTTTGAGCCTTGCAGGGGCGACGTGGTGGGCGCGAAAACGGCGGGGATGGTGATTACGCTGGCGAACAGCTGATGCTATTAAGGCAATACCGCACAAATGAGTTGGTGCGATGGCGAATGCATTTTTTGTCAG
>ERZ1027059.486-NODE-486-length-14383-cov-6.133794_pt1 | contig 14383 bp, 9 predicted proteins | sample MGYA00519425_ERZ1027059 | MGnify/ENA primary metagenome ERZ1027059 (study PRJEB26926, sample SAMN06164566) | human gut metagenome | biome: ENVO:00009003; feature: ENVO:2100002; material: ENVO:00002003 | host: Homo sapiens | place: USA | collected 2012 ... | reverse complement strand
TTTTTTAAGGATGAAAAGGTTGTTTTTTCTTTTCTACATTAAATTAGAAAGAATTATGAGTAAAAAGATTTCAATAAGTTTGTTGCTCCTCTGTCTGGGATTATTTTCCCAGGCACAGAGCTATCAGAAAATGCCGCAAGGAGTTAAGACTACTGTACAAGGTATAGATGTTGAAGTGGCATTTTATTCTCCATCCATTGTCCGGGTTTATAAGACACCGGAGGGAAGTTCGTATGACAAGAAGAGCCTTGTAGTAATGAAAGAGCCTGAGGAGACCTTTGTGGAGTTTGCAATGAATAAAGAGTATATTCGTTTAAAGTCGGATGCATTACAAGTAGAGGTAAATTCATCTACAGGTGGAATCAATTTCTATGATGCAACCGGAAGGGTGTTGTTAAAAGACAAGGATTATGGAACACAGTTCACCCCGTTTGATGATGCGGGTACTTTTTCTTACAATGTCCGGCAGGCTTTTTTATTAGATAAGGATGAAGTGATTTATGGATTGGGGCAACAACAGACTGGAAAAGTGAATCAGCGCAATCAAAAACTTTTTCTTCGTAACAAGAATATGAGTATCTGTATTCCTTTTATTCATTCAGTGAAAGGTTACGGACTTTATTGGGACAATTATTCCCCAACTATGTTTACGGATAATCCGCAAGAAATGTCATTCGATTCTGAAGTGGGCGATTGTGCCGACTATTATTTCATTTATGGTAGCAATGCGGACGGCGTGATAGCCGGAGTCCGTGATTTGACCGGGCAGGCTCCTCTTTATCCGCTGTGGACACTTGGATTCTGGCAGTGCCGCGAGCGTTATAAGAGTCCGGATGAACTGTGCGAAGTGGTTGATGAATACCGTGATCGGAAAGTTCCTTTGGATGGAATCATTCAGGATTGGCAGTATTGGGGATGTGATTCTAACTGGAACTCCATGAAGTTCCAGAATCCTCGCTATATTAATAAGATGGGCGACAAAGAATACATGAAATATCTTCCGAATGGTGAGAATCCGGATGCACGTTATGGTACTCCAAGGATAAAAAGCCCTCAAGAAATGATTGACTATATACACAAGCGGAATGCGCATATCATGATTTCTGTATGGGCCTCTTTTGGTCCGTGGACAGAGATGTATCATAAGATGGACAGTCTGAATGCTTTGCTTCATTTTGAGACTTGGCCGCCTAAAGCCGGAGTGAAACCTTACGATCCGTTCAATCCTGTAGCAAGAAGTATTTATTGGAATGAAATGAAAAAGAATATCTTTGATCTAGGTATGGACGGCTGGTGGTTGGATTCTACCGAACCCGATCATCTGGAGATTCAAGATAAAGATTTTGATACAAAAACTTATTTAGGTTCTTTCCGAAGAGTTCACAATGCTTTTCCTTTGATGTCCAATAAAGGTGTTTATGAGCACCAGCGTGCTACCACTTCCGACAAGCGGGTATTCTTACTTACCCGTTCTTCATTCTTGGGACAGCAGCGTTATGCTTCACATTCATGGAGTGGAGATGTCGTTTCTACTTGGGAAGTGATGCGCAAGCAACTGGCAGCTGGCCTGAATTATTCTTTGTGTGGTATTCCTTACTGGAACACTGACTTGGGAGGATTTTTTGCTTGGAAATATAATAATGATGTTAATAATATTGCTTATCATGAGTTACACGTCCGTTGGTATCAGTGGGGAGCTTTCCAACCTATCATGCGTTCTCATAATTCCAGTCCTGTTGCTGTAGAGATCTATCAGTTCGGCGATAAAGGTGATTGGGCTTATGATGCATTGGAGAAATATACCCATTTGCGTTATCGCTTATTACCTTATTTATATAGTACTACTTGGGAAGTAACAAATAAGGCAGGCAGCATTATTCGTCCTTTGGTGATGGATTTTCCGAAAGACAAGAAAGTACTTGATATGGATACGGAGTATATGTTCGGACGTAGTTTTTTAGTACGTCCGGTAACTGATTCTCTCTATACATGGCAGGATAAAAAACAGAATGGTTATCAGAAAAATATGCGGAAAATAGAGAAAACGGATGTATATTTGCCTGAGGGAAGTAACTGGTTTGATTTCTGGACTGGGGCAAAGTTGGCTGGTGGCCAAACCATACAGCGTGAAGTACCTATTGATATCATGCCTGTTTATATCCGTGCCGGTTCTATAATTCCTTGGGGGCCTGCGGTGCAGTATGCCACAGAAAAAAGTTGGGATGACCTGGAGATTCGTGTTTATCCGGGTGCTAATGCAACTTTTATTCTTTATGAGGATGAGAACGATAATTACAATTATGAAAAGGGAGTTTATTCTACTATCACTTTCCGTTGGGATGATAGTAACCGTACTTTGCACATCAGCGACCGTGAAGGAAGATATCCCGGAATGTTGGAAAAGAGGAAGTTCAAGGTAGTTCTCGTAAATCATAGATCAGGAGAAGGCGATAAACCATTGAAGGGAGGAAAGATGGTGAATTATACCGGTACGGCAATTGAGGTGAAACTTTAGAATGTTCATATTGAATATCCAGCAGAATAAATAAAGAAACGATAAAATACATTATGAATTTACTTAAAACCATTTTATCCACTTCCGTTTTTGCTATAGCTTCTGTAGCTTTGCATGCTCAGCTACCCGCAAAAGTAGAAAGTTTTCCAGTCAGGGATGTGCGGCTCACCGCCAGCCCTTTCAAACACGCAGAGGATATGGATATCCGTTATCTGCTGGGAATAGACCCCGACCGTCTGTTAGCTCCTTATTTGAAGGAAGCTGGTCTTTCTCCTAAAGCTGAAAATTATACCAATTGGGAAAATACAGGGCTGGACGGTCATATTGGCGGACATTATTTATCGGCCCTTTCCTATATGTATGCCGCTACGGGAAATAAGGAGATCAAGGCGCGTCTGGATTATATGATAAGTGAACTGAAACGCTGCCAGGATGCCGCCGGTGACGGTTATCTGTGTGGAGTTCCAAACGGGCGCAAAATGTGGAAAGAAATAGAGGAAGGAAACATTCGCGCGTCCGGTTTCGGATTGAACGACCGCTGGGTTCCTCTTTACAATATTCATAAAATATATGCCGGCCTTCGTGATGCAACTCTTCAGACCGATAGCCGGGAGGCAAAGGAAATGTTGGTGAAACTCACGGACTGGATGATTCGTCTGGTATCCAAGTTGAGCGATGAACAGATACAGGATATGTTGCGCAGCGAACATGGAGGGCTGAACGAAACATTTGCCGATGTGGCCGCTATCACCGGCAACAAACGCTACTTGAAACTGGCTCACCAATTTTCTCATCACACCGTGTTGCAGCCTTTGTTGAGACAGGAGGATAAACTGACTGGTATGCACGCCAATACCCAAATACCGAAAGTGATAGGTTTCAAACGTATTGCCGATTTGGAAGGCAACCGGGATTGGAGCGAGGCCGCCCGCTATTTCTGGGAAACAGTGGTAAACCATCGAAGCATCACTATCGGAGGTAACAGTGTGCGTGAGCATTTTCATCCGGCTGATGATTTCAGCAGTATGCTCACCAGCGAGCAGGGGCCTGAGACTTGTAACACCTACAATATGCTCCGCCTTACAAAAATGCTGTATGAAACGAGTGCGGACGTTCATTTTATGGATTATTACGAACGGGCGCTTTATAACCATATCCTTTCCACGCAAGATCCTGTGCAAGGCGGATTTGTTTATTTTACCCCGATGCGTGCCGGTCATTACAGGGTCTATTCGCAGCCTCAGACCAGTTTCTGGTGTTGTGTGGGATCGGGGATGGAAAATCATGCCCGTTATGGTGAAATGATTTATGGACACAAGGATAATAATCTGTATGTCAATCTTTTCATTCCGTCTACCTTGCGCTGGGGAGATACCCAAATTGAGCAACAGACGGCTTTTCCCGATGAGGAGGGGAGTACTCTTGTTATTTCTCCGGAAAAGGGAAAGAAAGAATTTACCCTTCTTTTCCGTATTCCCGAATGGACGAAGCCGGAAGCATTACGCTTGTCTGTTAATGGTAAACGGCAGAACGTAACGGTCAAAGAGGGATATGTTAGCCTGAACCGTACTTGGTCAAAAGGTGACAAAGTAAGGCTGGAACTGCCGATGCATTTGCGTGCCATTGCACTGCCGGATGGTTCTGCCAACTATTCCATCTTATACGGACCGATTGTGCTGGCCGCCCGGTTGGGCAAGCAAAATCAGGATGGCATGTTTGCCGATGACAGTCGTGGCGGACACATTGCTGCCGGACCGCGTCTGCCTTTACAAACGATGCCTGTCATTGTGGGGGATAAGAACAATCTTCTTTCTCATCTGAAAAAAGTGGAAGGTAAGCCGTTGACATTTACATTGTCCGGAGTTTATCCCGAACGCTATGAGGGTATGACTGTGGAACCGTTTTTCCGTTTATACGAGTGCCGGTATATGGTCTATTGGCCTGTGCTGTCCGTACAGGAGTTGCAGGCAAGGCAGGAACAGTTGGCAAAAGAGGAAAAGGAGCGTGCTGCATTGGATGGTATGACCGCCGATAAAGTGATTTGTGGGGAACAGCAACCGGAAAGCGACCATTTCATCCGGATGGAGAATTCCCGTACGGGGGATGATGAAGGGATTCACTGGCGTGAGGCGGCCGGTTGGTTCAGTTATCGTATGAAGACGAACGGAAAGCAGGTCAATAAAGTGCGTATCCGGTTCCGTTCCGAGATTCGTAAGGATGCAAAAGTATGGATAAACGGGCAGGAAGTAGGACGATTGGCTGGTAAACCGGTTTCGGATATATCGGTTGGGATATTTGATGTACCTGCATCTATGCAATCCAATGAGCAACTGGAGATAAAGATCGGTAAAGGAAATGAGAAAGTGACTCCGCATATTTATGAGGTGCGGCTGGTGGCTGAATGATGATAGATATACAAACCGGTCATGCCTCAGTTGGCATGACCGGTTTGTCTTTTCAGATAATTCCGTTGTCTTTCAAGACCGCTTGTAACTCTTTATCAGTGATATTCTCACGCTCTGATTTATCATAAATGAAATGTAAGCCAATCTCTTTTTCTTCTTTGGATAGAGTGGCGATGAGAGTGATCACTCTTGCTCCGCTTCTTTTCCCTTTTCCTTTTGATGCTATACTCATGCGTACTTTGTGTAGGCCATTGCCTAAATCAGTACCCATGTCAGGGTTCTGCATGAGTTCTGCGGCTAAAATTGTCAAGTCTTGCTTCAATGATTTATATCGCTTGGAAAGTTTCTTAACTTCTTTTTCGAAGTGGTGATAAACTTTGATTTTATAGTTCATTGAGCAATTCTTCTATGGGACGGCCTTTCAGCTTTCCTTCACGCATCAGTTTGATGTCTTTGCAAGCCTCGGACAGCCCGTCCATTATTTCACTTTTGGTCATGTAGGGTTCTTCATCCTCTGCCACCATGGTAGAAATAGATTCCATTTCCTTTTTAGCATGAACAAGAGTCTTCCTTACAGACTCCAACACCTTTACATTCTTGATGTCCAGGATTTCCCGAATCAGTTCGTTTTGTATTGATTCCAATGTGATTGTACTCATGACGTTCTCCTTTCTTCTTATTATTTATCTCGTATGGCAAAGATAGCGAAAAGGTGGCATGTCTGCTTGTTTTCTGCATGAAAAATAGTTTTCATTTAGAGGTTGTACCTAAAAGAAATACCTTTTTTCATTTAGTTTTCCTATTTTTGCAGGAAACAAACCGAACAGCTAATGAAAATTCTCCATACAGCAGACTGGCATCTGGGCCAGACTTTTTATGAATACGACCGGCGGGAAGAGCATCTCCATTTTCTAGAATGGCTGAAACAGCAGATAAGACAGCATGAAATAGATGTATTGTTGATAGCAGGTGATGTATTCGACAGCCCGAACCCTTCGGCGGAATCACAACGAATGTATTATCGTTTTCTAAGAGAAGTTACGTCCGAGAACCCTTCTGTGCAAATTATCATCATTGCCGGAAATCATGACTCGGCAGCCCGTCTGGAGGCTCCCAATCCCCTGTTGGAGAATATGAATGTCACCGTTCGCGGTGTCGTGCGCCGCAATGCGGAAGGTGATATAGACTTGCAACACCTCATTGTCCCCCTTTACACAGAAGGGGAAGTGACCGCCTATTGCCTTGCCGTTCCCTATCTGCGTCAGGGCGATTATCCTTCGGCTGAAAATTACTCAAAAGGAGTCCAACTGCTTTATGAGCAGCTTTTCAATGAAGTGAAGGAGAAAGGACTTCCCGTTATCGCCATGGGACATCTGCAAGCCACCGGCTCGGAAATCTCGGAGGACGACCGTTCGGAACGTACCGTTATCGGAGGCTTGGAATGTGTATCCCCCGATGCTTTTGATGAGGCTATCGCCTATACTGCATTGGGGCATCTGCATCGCTCCCAGCGTGTGTCCCATCGGGAGAATGTGCGTTATTCCGGAACTCCTATGCCCATGTCTTTTGCTGAGAGGAACAATGCTTCGGGAGTGGTCATGATAACGATAAGTGCTGAGGGTACCGGCATAGAGAGATTGGCATTTGAACCGTTAGCCGGCGTGATGAGTATTCCCCGTCAGGCCCGTCCGCTGGAAGAAGTGCTGCAAGCCATCGGCGATTTGCCCGATGGGGATGTCACGTTGCGGTCGCCCTATCTGGAAATAAAGATTTTGATGACCGAGCCGGAACCTTCTTATAAGTATAAGATAGAGGAAGCGTTGAAAGGAAAAGCGGTCCGCCTGGCACGCATCGCCGCTATGCTTCCACAAAAAAAGGCAAGCGGCATTGTCGCCACTTCCTACGAGGAGTTGCAAACCATCCGTCCGCTGGATATGGCACTGGATGTCTTTAAACGGAAATATGGAGGGGCGGAGATGCCCGATACCATGAAACAATTGCTGGAAAGTGTAATCAAGGAGGCAGGAGTATGAAAATAGTAGCGATAAGAGGAAAGAATCTGGCTTCATTGGAGGGTGAATTTATGATAGACTTTACCGTCGAACCTTTGTGCTCGGCAGGTATATTCGCCATTACAGGCAGTACCGGAGCCGGAAAGTCAACCTTGCTGGATGCTTTGTGTCTGGCTTTGTTTGACTGTACGCCACGTATGAACAAGGCGAAAGAGAATAACGTCTCTGTCATGGATGTCGCCGACAGGGGAATTGCACAGAACGATAGCCGTTCCATCCTTCGCCGGGGTACTGCCGAGGGATACTCGGAAGTGGATTTCGTCGCTTTGACAGGAGAGGTGTTCCGTTCACGCTGGACGGTGCGACGTTCGCGTGGGAAGGTTAGCGGTTCCTTGCAAAAAGTGGAAATGACGTTGACCAACCTTACTTCCGGAGTGGAACAGCAAGGAACAAAGACCGAATTATTATCCCGCATCAGTGAACTGATCGGACTCTCTTTCGAACAGTTCAACCGCTCTGTGTTGCTGGCTCAAGGAGATTTTGCTACCTTCCTGAAGGCTCGTCAGCCTGATAAAGCCGAAATCTTGGAAAAACTGACCGGAACGGAAATTTACTCGCGTATCTCTGCTTCTATTTATGAACGCACCAAGCGGGCGGAAAGCGAATATAAATTATTGCAGGAACGTATCAAAGGCATTGAGTTGCTGACAGATGAGCAATTACAGCAACTTTCGGCTGAAAAGGAAGAATTACAAGTCCGCTTGTCCGTTTCGAAGAAGAAAGAGGAGGCGTTGTCCGGTAAGTTGAAATGGCTGGAAGAAGAAGGACGCTTGCATACAGGATGCATACAGGCGGAAGAATCACTTTCCGGCATTAGAAAAGAAATAGAAGTCGCCCGTCCGCGTTATGAACTGTTGGCCCGTATAGAGCAGGCTCAGGATATCCGCGATGTGTATATGGAACAGCGTAACGCCCGGAAGCAGATAGATGCCGGTCGTTCCCGGTTAGGCGAAATAGAGGTTGCCATCCGGCAGAATGCGGCTTTACAGACTTCCGCGAACGTGCAGTGGGAAGCCGCTCAGAAAGAACTGGCGGAATTTAAGACCTATTTGTCGCAGCAAGAACCGCAATTGGATAAAGCCAGAGCATTGGATGTGCAGTTGGTGGAAAATAGAAAGCAATTAGCGGAAAGTCAGAAAGAAGCGGCTTTGGCATTGCAGGCTAAAGATAATCTGCATCAATCCGTTTGTAAGACAGAGAAGGATATAAGTTTGTTGATGGAGAAGCAAACCGCCTTGCAAACCTGGTTTGAACGATATACCGCTTATTCCCAATTGATTCCTGCCGTTGAACTGATTACCAGCTTGCTGACCAATCTGGAAATGGCAAGGGCGCAAAGCGTATCGAACCGTCAACTGCTGGATAAAGTAAAGAAAGCGAGTGAAGCGGAGGAACAGCGGTTGAAATCGGTACAACAGGAAGCCGAGCGTCTGAACCGACTGTTGCCGGCAGAGGTGCTGTTGCTTCGTGAGCAGTTGGAGGAAGGAAAGCCATGCCCGGTCTGCGGGAGTTTCCATCATCCGATGAGGGAACAGACCAATGTCCAATCCTTGCAGGAAGAGGAACTGAACCGTGCGAAAGAACAGGTTGCTAAAGAAACGGAACAACTGAAAAACACGCTGAATGCCCGCCAACTGGAGATGGCCCGTCTTTCCGCATTGATTGAAAATTATGTGGCGCAAGTTGATGATACGCTGAAAAAAGTAGAAACATACGTATCCATTATTCCCAATTGGAAAGATTTGTTGGAGCAGGGCACATTGAAACATTATGTCCAGCAATTCGGCAGGCAATGGAATGCCCGTTTGCAAGAGCAGACCGAAATAAAAGAGGCTCTTACCTCAAAATCAGCCCAAAGAGATAGTTTGAAAAAAGAAGAAGCCAATGCCATTGGTTTGTACGAAGAAAAGAAACAAAAAGAAGAAAGACAGCAGGCAGAATTGAACGAACGTGCTCGTCTGCGGTCTTCCCTGCTGAATGGTGAATCCACCGAAACAGTGGTTGCAACCCATGCAAGACGGCAAAAGGAATTGGAACAACAACTGGAAAAAGCCATGAACTTGCATCATTCTTTAACTGTGCAGGCGGAATCTTACAAAGGGCAGACCGCACAGATGGAAAAGGAATTAGTCCGTCTGACTGCTGTCTTGCAACAAGACGAATTGAAAATAAACGAGTGGCTCACGCTTCAAAAGGAAACGTATGCCGAGTTGGAACAATTGCTTTCCAAAGACAAAAGCTGGATACTGGCTGAGAAACAAGCGTTGGGCACACTGAAAGAGAAGGAAACCACTCTTCAGGCGGTCCTTGCGGAGCGAAGGCAGAAAAGGGAGGAGCATCAGCAAGCTCCTCTGAAACCGGATACCACGGAAAACAAGGAGTCGCTGATTGAAACATTGACTGCCTGCACTGCTGCCAAAGAAATGGAAACCGGACGTTTGGCCCAAATAGAGGTGACGATACAGAACCATATAAAAGGTAAGGAACGCATAGCCGGCATCGAGAAAGAGTTGGAGGAAAAAAACTCTATCTACGAGAATTGGGCGAAACTGAACGAACTGTTCGGTTCCCAGACTGGCGCCAAGTTTAAGGAAATAGCCCAAGGTTATACGCTTGATGTCCTTTTGCTTTATGCCAACAGGCATTTGCAAGACCTTGCCCCCCGTTACGAACTGCAACGCATCCCTGATACGCTGGCCTTGCAGATTGTGGATCTTGATATGATGGGTGAGGTGCGTAGTGTCCATTCCCTTTCGGGCGGGGAATCTTTCTTGGTATCTCTCGCCTTGGCATTGGGCTTGTCTTCCTTGTCCTCCAACCGGATGAATGTGGAATCGTTGTTTATTGACGAAGGTTTCGGATCGCTGGATATGGACACTCTGCGCATTGCGATGGATGCTTTGGAGCGGTTGCAGATGCAAGGGCGTAAGATAGGGGTGATTTCCCATGTGGCGGAGATGATGGAACGTATCCCCGCGCAGGTGCAGGTGGTGAAGACCGGAAGCGGAAGGAGCAAGGTGCAGGTGATGGGACCAATATAAGGATTGGACTCCATTACAGATGGTGAGTTATAAAGGCAAGTTACAAGGATAGCATGTGGCAGGTGATATTCTATGTGGAAAGATCTGTCATATTTCGTGTATGTGAAAGTGCTTTGTATGGTTTGTTTAAAAAAATGTTTTCCAACAAAAAAAAGTTCTTGACATTGTTGCTTTTTTGGTAAAATACATGTATGTTTGGAATGTTCATCAAAATGGACAAGGAATTATAAACAAAAGCGTTTAGCTGGTTCTGTATAAGTGAAAAGTCGAAATTTCCGATACAAGGCTGATTCGGTTAAATTGAAAAATATGTTGCAATGAATAAGAACGGTATCGGTATAAATGCCGGACTATCAGATGAAAGCTGCAACTTACCGTTTTTACAGGCATTCAATAAAATAAAAAAGTGACGGACTATGAAAAAAACATTAATTGGATTATTGGGCTCGACAGTTATATGTGTACTGTTTCTTGCAGGTTGTATTGATGAACATTACGGGGAGGATAGCAATACCATTGTTACCAATCTGACCGGTTATGCATGGGAGAGAACATTTCAGATACGTACTGAGGATGGCAGGGATGCGGAAGTCTGTGAACATTATGAGTTCGGGCTGAATGGTAAGGCTTCCTGTAAATCACGGACGACGTGTGATGGCGAGGAAGTGGAAGAGCATGTACATTATTTCCGATATGATTTTATCACTCCCAATAACAGATATCTTCTTCTGGATTACTGCTACTGGCAGATTGACAGGATCAGTTCTTCAGTATTGAGCATATATGAAACCTTTGAGAATCCTGTGGTTGTGATGGGGCAGACCAGGGAATATAAGAGTTTCTCGGCTGTCCCGTTGGGGAATGACTGATGCGCTATGTCTGATGTGTTTTTAGGAACAGAGGCGTTACAGGCATAAGTGAGGGAAAAATATGATTTTTGTCTCCATATTGAATACTGTTTTTACTTATTGCTTATGAGAATCGGACCGGTGTTTTTGATGGGATTTTGTATTAATGTTATAACTGTACGATTACACCGGAAATTCCACATCAAAGACAAGGACGTTTTTTTAAAAGATCAAGAGCTTTTTCAAAAACAACAGGATGTTTTTGATGCTTTTCTACTCGTATTGCATAACATGGCAAAATACCTTGTTTTTCTTTCAGAAGTTTCAGCTTCTCCGCAAACGTCCTGTTCATCGGCTTTTCGGCTGAAGGATATACACGATAAAATCCTTCAGCCGAAAAAGATCTTTCAGCGTGACAGGGTAAGCGATGTCGTATTGGTTGGTTTTCTATCGGTATTCGGATTTACCTTTATACATTTATTGACTACGGCTGAAAGAAAGAACTACGCGGTTGAAGGATCTCGGTGCATCAATCTGTCAGCCGGAATGCCGATGAACAGGACGTTTGCGGAGAGGCTGAAACTTCTGAAGGATTTTTGGGGGCATTCTTCAAGAGAGGGGTGCTTCTCTTCAAAAGATGGATACGCATATCAAAAAGAAGGTGGAAAGACTTTGAAAACTTGTCACAAGATGTCACAATTCTTGTAGCAAGTTTTTCGGAATCTTGTAGCAGGATTGCAGATTCTTGGTATAGGAATATCTTGTTTGATTTTATAGCTGTCCGGTAAAAATGCCGAAGTTCCCCCAAAAAGGTCTAGCTTTGGGATAAACAGATTCGGTTTTAATGGTAAACAAATATGATTGTATCATTCCACAAACATGTAACTTGTTTGCGATATATATTCCGATAATTTTAGTATATTTTGTAGAATGTGTCTGTGCAAATTAGACGTAGCATTTACCGTCTGTGAAAAGTAGGATACTTATTATTGAACCTGAATCCGAATCCCAGCATCAGATAGTTGGGATCATGGAAATCCTGTAAATTATATCCGATATGAAGGAATGAGTTGCGCGTAACTTCTATCTTCAGTGCCAATATCTGGTAGAAAGATTTTAAATCTCCGCCTGCATGAATCACATTTGTGCCCAATCCTATTCCTACTGTGAAGTAAGGCATCACGTACTCGGCACGTCCCGAAACTCCCAGTGCCAGTTGTTTGCCGGCAGACGGCTTGAGGAGCTCATCGCCGTATCCGTCCGGGCTATACACATTCGCACTGCCGTCATAAACCCCGTCTAATGAAATACCCGCACGGAATTTATACCCGAAATTATACATTGGCGCGAAATTAAATCCCAGTACCGGATAAGTTTCAGGAGAAGCAACCATTTGCCCCTCTCCAATCGTTACTCCTTTTCTGCGCCATGAACCGAACAATACCAGGTCATAACTGATATGACGGGGAAATTTAGGTACGGGTGATTGATACAAGGGCTTTGCAAAACATTCTTCTTTTCTATTGATATTGTAAACCAATCCTACCTTTAGTCCGATGGAATTGAGTCCCGCATTCGGGAATTTGGTATTACCGTTAGAGAAATGCGTTACTGCCACACCTGTTGTGAAATCAAATTTGGGAGAAAGCATCCAGTTGAAATAGAAGTTTGTATTCAGATAGGCGTTTACTTTCGAACCTATCACTTTATTATATGGATTCAAATCGCTGTGGTATGGTTTCCAGCCAAATGAAGCGCCGAAATTCCATTCATAGTTTAATGACAATCGTTGGTTGAAACGGGCGATACGCGCTCCTTGAAATAAATAGACAGTAAGCGGGTTGCCCAATTGCGGCTTCTCATACATATTGTAGTAGCCCACGCCGATACCTTGGTAGGCCCCTCTGTAAATACGGTCGTTATAGGTGTTCGGATGAAACTGGAATGAGTACTTCAAGTGAAGCGACAGGGAATTCTCTATGGGTTTCCAATTCAGATTTTCTCCTCTGAAAAAGGAACTGGTGGGGAAAATATATCCGGGACGTGCCTCAATGCCGATACGGTGGATAAAATGACGTTTCAATGACAGGGAATCTACATAAAGCCGGTCGGGGATGTTGGTTTTGTCTGAAATGGAAACCGCTGTTGTGTCTATAGGGTTTCCCTCTGTATATTGATTGATTGTGTCTTTAGCAAAGGTCATGTTACTTAAGAACAGTAATGCATCCAGAAGTATCACGAGTTTCCATTTTTGTATTGTGCCTTTCATATGCCGTGTAATGTTTTTGTGCGTTTTACCGATCTATCGTATGGTCTGATTTTTTTATTTGTGGCACAAATATAATCATAGTATTTGAAAAAAGAAATTTGTTAGATATAAAAAGGTTTTGTATAACCTTGATAACCACTATTTAAACTATTTTGAGGATGGATTGTAATGTCATCCTCTACCATCGGCTCCCCACATCATTTTATTGCGGAGTGTGTTGAAAAAGATATGGCTGTTTCGTTTTACTACATTTATTTTATAGTCGGCTTTGCGGATAGTGAGCCGGCTTCCTTCACGGCAAGTTTCGCTACGTCCGTCGATGGCAATCAGGAAATTGTGGCTGCGGCTCTCTATATCCAATGTGATTTCCCAGTCGTCGTTGATGACAATGGGGCGTACATTCAGGCTATGCGGTGCTACCGGAGTGATGGCGATGGTGTTGCTGTGTGGCACGATGACAGGTCCCCCGATGCTTAGCGAATAGGCTGTAGAACCGGTAGGAGTGGCAATGACCAGCCCGTCCGCCTGGTAGGTGGTGAGATAGGCTCCATTGATGGCTGTGTGGATGGAAATCATGGAAGAACTGTCACGCTTCAGTACCGCTATCTCATTCAGACCGAAAGGGTAACCTTTCAGTTCCTGTTCTTTGCAGGATACTTGCAATACGCTGCGGTCTTCTATCCGGTAGTTTCCATTGTAGATGTCATTGAATGTGTCTTCCATCTCTTCAGGAGAAACATCAGCCAGAAAACCTAATCGTCCGGTGTTGATACCTAGTATGGGAATGTTGCGTGAACCCACACGGCTGGCGGCTTTCAGGAAAGTGCCGTCGCCTCCGATACTTAGTATCATGTCGGCTTCAAAATTATTTCCATCGAAAACACCGGCGTGACGGATGCTTATCTTGAGGTCGTCCGTCAGAAACTCGTAGAACTCCCGGCAGATGTGAACTTCAGCGTTATGTTGTGATAGAATGGATAGCAAACGTTCCACATGAGCCGATTTCTTGGCTTGATAAGTGTTTCCGAAAAGGGCGAATTTCATTGGGCGTATATTCATTAGTTAATTTTATAAATCTTTTGTTTGTCAAAATGGACCAGGTTTTAATAAAACCTGCTAACTTTGCACATCAGAACTGCAAAGATAATAATATATTGCCAAGATGACAAAGTTAAGTGTAAATACTGTCTCTTATACACATCTCCGAGCCCACGAGACTCCTGAGCATCTCGT